>Ga0209830_10004224_pt1 | contig 10585 bp, 2 predicted proteins | sample ArcticOcean_MG_C_12_FD_187439 | JGI IMG/M metagenome (GOLD analysis project Ga0209830, IMG submission 187439) | Marine microbial communities from western Arctic Ocean - ArcticOcean_MG_CB8_130 (SPAdes) (version 2) | ecosystem: Environmental > Aquatic > Marine > Oceanic | place: Arctic Ocean...
GTATCCTGTCAGTCTCTGTGCCAACTGCTGTTGTGATTCATCAAAGTTGTTTGTCTCTAGATTGTAGAAGTCGTTAAACTGTGAGATCTTGTAGTCAAAGTTTGGAATCAACTGCGGTGCTGGTTTTTCTCTTTTGTATTGCCAGTTGGAGTTTTGAAAAGTTCCTGTCGAGTTATGATTCACTGTCGCAACATAGAATTTTCCTTGGTACTCCACGGAGTCACCTATCCTGTAGTCTGTGTTTGCCTTCCAGTAAAATACCTGTGCGGCATCAAACACAAAACCCGGAGCATAGTAGTCGCCGTTCCATCCTGCCGTTTTCCATCCTACAACTTTTAGTCTCTGCTGTCTGAATCCTGTAAACGGATCATATATAATATCTGAGAACACTGTGCTGTTGTCAAACAACAATATTTGTTCTTTCTGTACTGTGTTCAGTGCTATGTTGTACAGACCTATGCCGTCTGACTTGATCGTTAAGTCAAATGTCTTGCCAATACGTTTTGTTGATATCTCCCCTATGTCTATCTTCCTTCCACCTGCGTCCAGTAATGAATAATCACCTGCTAGGTTCCTTAATTTACCAACAATAGAGTTGTCTGTGTCTAGTTCAAATCCTGCCGCGGCTGGTGACACTGTCACTGCACTTCCCGGAGCCCATTCCTGTGTGGTCCAGAACAGAAATTCTCTTACTGCATTTGCCCAGTTCAATGTTTCTTTCAATTCGTTTGAGTACTTGTTGAATTTGAATCCTTGGTCTTCTAGCCAGTGTCCATATCCAAAAAGAAAATCCGTAACATCCTGTATTGTGTTGAACACATATCCATAAGGTATAGTCTGTGTATTTTCTTGGAAGCTATTGAATCGTTTGACCGATGTTGCTCCCTCGACTGATACTGCGGAATGTGTTGTTGTCTTGACAGGATAGTTAAATTTGAAATACGGTTTTGTTGTTGAGTATCCCAGTATCTTGTATCCACCTAAAAGCGTGGAACCGTCAGTACTGGTATCAGTATTCTTCTCTATCAACACACCCGAGTATTGGAAACTTTCAACAGGGTTTGATGTCCTGAAAAGTATCTTGTAGTTCTCATCCGGTATAAATTTTGAGCCTGACGCTGAACCTGGTGACACAGAATCAGTTAGTATTTTTAAGTTATCCTTGTCAGTGAATCCGCCCAGTTTGTATGCCAACTGTGTTGACAGATTTTTCATCTTGTTGTAGTAGAATGCTGTTACATCTAAGTCACGTGATATCAAATAGTTGACCACAAATGGTTGGTATCCTGCTGTCTGGTACCTTGTTGTCACTCCAGTATTATTGTCAGTCACTGTTTCCAAATGGTATTTGGATGTGGCCAGTGTTCTCCTGATACCTGTGTCTGTGTCTATCTGATTCCCTCCTGTGTTTGTTGATAATCTCGAAGGATCAAACATGTTTGAAAAAAACTTAGCTGGTTTAGTCAGTGCCAGTGTCTTTAACACAGTAAAAGGATATGCACTTGATTTTCTCCATGATGTTTCTGCTGGACCCCAATCTCCAAATTTCCAAGAGGCCTGTCTGCCCGGTATGTCAAAGTTGTCTACAAGTCCTGCCGCAAGTGGATCCAATAGGTTACCTGATGCATCAACCGGTAGATAAGTTTTAATTTCCGGCTTACCATACCTGCCTGGCTCTGTTGCAATGGCTGTCCATAAAACATCATTTGCTGACGTGTATGGTGCTGGTCCGTATGTGGTTTCCCAGTCAGTTGGCTTCTCCGAGTGTCCCAACATCTCCCATGGTCTTACATGCGGTGCATCTGTATCGTAGAAATAGTTGTATATTCCCCTCCAGTGTCCTGGAAGAGTTTGGATGTTTAATCTGTCAGTGCTTCTTGCATAGTTGTATGTGAATGGAGAACCTTCAACAAAACTTGTGTTATTAATATACTGCACATTGTTCCTGCCTGACCATGTGTAGAAGTCAGTTGCCGCAATATCGTTAATTTCTTGTAGTTTGTATTCCGTTGATGTGAATGCACTAGGCATCGCGTCATGTATGTCAAGCAAGGCCGGATCGTGTGCTGTCTTAAGATTGTTGTAGATCCTTTTCTCTAATTCAAGTATTAGGTCGTCCCTCTCGTCACCATATGCTTTTATGATTGATCCATCATGCCTCCTGATCACTGCTGTATTGGTTACGTAAGTTGTGTCTATAAAAGATTCCGGTTTGAATTTTGGATACATTCCAAGTTTGGTCGGAGATGGTGGCATGTAACTTCCAGTTGTGTCTGTGTAATCCTTGATCTTAACAATGTCACCCTCTGTAAGTGTAGTCAGTATGGTTACGCTGTCATCTATTGTGCTGAACGTATAGTCTGTGCCTAGGATCAACTGTGCTTCGTTCAGATAAACATAGACTGCCCTGTTGCTAGGTGTCGTTATGTTGTGTTGTGAATCAAGTGCATAATCCGTTTGTGACTCCCCAAGCACTGTGTAAGTCCTTGTTGAAACATTTTCTCCCCAACCTATCATGTCCTCATAGTAGAATGGGAAGGTACTATTCCTTCCTGGTGTGATCGCTGTCACAATTTCGTCAACTCTATCTGCGGCAACACCCTCGTATGCTGTTCCTATTGCTTGTGTTAAAAATGAGTTATACCATTTCTCGTATTCCTGACTGGCATGCTCTATTGCTGATATCACATTAGCGTCCTGATCAATCAGACCAAACACTGCCGGGAGTAATGGTGCTTCATGTTGGTGTATGCTACCACCCTTCAGTCTCGCATCTGGTTTGTCTCTGAGATTTGATGTACCTGGTATTGCTCCCGTCACATCCTGGTTCTTGTCAAATATATCCCTGACATGACCAAGTATCTGTCCAAATGTGAATGTTCCCAACTGTTGGTTCAGACTGTTTGTAGCTAAATTTTCCGGTACTTCGTAAATTCCTTTGTCGGCCAACTTGTCAGCACTGCTGTAACCGGCAATCCTAACCTGGTCATTGACTGTTAGTGCCTTGATAAATTTTACATACTTGTTTGTTGTGCCGGTAACAAGAGTGTAATCTGTTGCTATTGTTTTCCTTGAACCGTTCACTGACACTGAAACTTCTATGTCTGTTAAGTCTGCAGAGTTCTTGTAGAAGTCTATCGGAAATAACTGTTTCTCTGTGTTGTCCACGATGAAGGTCCTTATGACCCTCTGTTTGCTCTCGTTAGTCCTCTTTATCCAGGCACTCCTTGAGTTGTGTGTTTCCCTGCCTGTCGTGTAGTGAAGATGTCCTTCTGCCAGTTTCTTTGTCACGGTTGTTGATCCGGATTTGTATGTGAATGTTCCCGATGTATGATCTGATTCAAAAACTATGTCGCCGACATTGTTTATGCTGTTGTATTTTACCTTTATGCCCAGTACCGTGTCTGTTGTTGCTGTGTCTGATGTTGAAAATTCAAAAACTTTTGCACCGACAAATGAAGAGTTTGGATATGTTGTTGCATCATCAAAACTCGTGTGCGTGTTGTCCCACATGCCAAACAACGGCTGTTGGTTGACTCCTGTCTTCTGCTGTGATTCCTTCCACGAGGTCGATGCAAGATCGTAATAAAAACTCTTGCCTTGGTTGACAGTTCCAAATTCTACAAACACGTTATCTTTGTCTGCTGGAACTCCGTCTGATTCTTCAGTCAGTGATATGACCTGTGTGCTGTCGCCTGCTGTCGCAAAACTGATCTTGTATATCCTGTTCTTGACTGTGGGATCGGTATCTGCCGCGAATATTACCCTCATTCCCTCTGCAAGGGACAGACCATCAACGATGTAACCAGTCTGAAGCACAACATCGCTGAAGGCATCAGTTGTTACTGTGTCGTACAGTGTCACAGATGTTTTCGCAACTGTGCCGTGATTGTAAAGTGCAAGTCCCGAATCAAATTCAATAACAGGCCTCTTGGCCCTGTCGTTCTCATCCAATACTGAGGTGTACCCGTTTATCCTGGCCGTTTCCTCTATGACCGATTTATGGAACCATCTGTTGTATCTAGACCATGCATTCTGATCTAGTGAATCTCTTTTTATTGTTATGTAATCCTTGGTGTCAGGCGTGTAGTATGCCTTGGCATAGGGCCTTGAATCAAAAGCAACGGAGTCATAAGATATGGTACTTTCCGTGGCATAACTTGCCGGTGTTATAAGGTTCTCTACGTCAGTTAGTGTTATTGCTTCTCCGACTCCTTCCACGTAGTATTCCTTGTTCAAGTACGTGGAATCTGTTGCCAGCTGACCCGATGTGAACTTAACTTTCATACCATTGGAAAGATCCAATGTTCTCAGACTGTAATTCTTAACACCCACTATGTCGTCCTCGGGATTAATTTTTGCCAGTGTGTTTATGGTTCTGATCTGTAATATACCATACATGGCATTGTGATTGCCGCACTGGTAATACAAAGTGTCCGGAGTGCCCGTAAGTGGAACTGTGAATGTCACTGTACCGTAATCGGTTCCGTTGTTGGTCACGCCTGTTGAGTAAAGTGTTGAGGTTGAACCATCCTCTGCAACCTGACTCTTGTATGGTTCGGTCATGATATAGAACGGATGTCCTGTAGCATTGACTTTAAACCTGTATGTGTTTCCCCTGTACAGTTTTATTATGGGATTATTTTCACCAGGCCTGTGGCCGAAGTTGTATGCACCCTTGGCAAGATTGACCACATCATATTCTGCTACTGCCGACGGTCCTACCGAATCTATCTCTATTGCATTGGGTCCACTTGGCATCCAGAAGTATTCTCTGTAATTGATCAGTTTGTCATAGTCGATCGCCGGATTCCACCCGTATACATGTTCCTTGTTCAGCCTGTCATGGTTGTCCACCTTGCCTCCGAAGTACTTGATCTGATTTATGTAGTCGTCATACGTTCCTGTGAACCTGACCTGGTCCTCAGGATTCACCGAAGTAGTGTCTCTGTCTGTATATGTCACAGCAGGTTCTAACTGGTACGCCATCCTGTCTCTGCTGGTGGCTGTGAGATATCTGTCTGTTACTGATCTAGTGTAAGCATCTTTCCTACCGATGTAGCCGTCTAGTCTCTCTAATGCACCTTTCTGTACCAAAGGATCTAGTGTGCTTGCCAGGAATCTCTGGTTGCTGTCCGTCCTGTAGAATGCCGGTAGATGCTGTACAGTTCTTCTGTACTCGTTGTTGCCTTGTTTGACAACTTCGTTATTGGTTAATGTGTTTGTTGTATTGTCAGCCATTAGTATCCTGATCCACTACTGCCGGTACTTGAACTTGATGAACCGGAACCTGTTGTAGTAGAGCCTGACACTGCTGATCCTGTTGTGGTGTTTGTTGTGGCAGTTGATGTAGACGTTACCACTGTACCGGAGGATGCTAATTGATTGGCTCCTAGTGCTGTAATAATCGAAACATCATCAACGGTGGCCCCACTGATAAAAATCTCGTCTGCCGCGGAATTGATTTGGAACAGAGACCCAAATGTCTGTCCTGCTTGGTTTGGCACAATCACTGCTGTCAGTAAGTCTGGAGCAAGTTGGTTGTGTACGTAAGCGGCTAATTCTGTGTAGTAAAAACTGTCACCAAAATCCCAGTTGTCCAGTGCGAAGAATTCATTTATTGCGGCAATCACTCTTGTCCTGATCACTGCATCTGAGACGTTTGTTTTTGTGTTCTTGACTACTTTGAATGTTGCTTGTAGTTCTTCATCTGCATCTGATCCAAACAGTATCCTGTATTTCACAGGATGGTATACCACCTGGTCTGATAGTGATTTTAATTTATCAAGTGTTCCCGAGTACGATATCCTCAGCTGATCCGATGTTGAAGCTTCTGGTTTGACCCCGCCATCCTGTAACCATATCCTGAATAAATTGTCGTATGTTCTTTCCAACATGTACACATCTACGATGTTTGACACGCTGGGATCAATCCTTGTTTCCTGACCGGCGTTGTGCCTGTATTGGAAGTTGATCGAACTCCTGCCTCTCTTGGCTATGTAATCTGTTGTAGTTGTCAGCGTGTTTGTTGTTGTGCTGTATTTCTTGATCACGTCCTCTGCACTATCATAGAAATAGAACAGCTGACCGTCCGTGTACGTAGTAGTGTTCACATTTATGTCTGTTTCGTTCTCGACCACGATAAAGTTCGTTGCGGCATAGAATCTGTATCTCTCTATGGTATCATAAGATATGTACTTCTCAAAGAACACGAACTTACTTGCTATAGAAGTGTCCGGTTCAACAAATATGTCAAATATTTCCGGATTGTCTACCACACCGTCATCGTCATCATCGTAGAAGCCGACCTTGACCTTCCTGTTGTCCTGGAATCCATCTGATTCAGTCACTGTGTCCACTACCTGCCACGTGATAGGATAGCCCACACTGTTGCCTGTTGAGACTATCGAATTTGTTTTTAATATCTTAACTGTGTCTTTCACACTCTTACCTGTCTTGTAGTCGTAAATTTTTTCCTGTGCATCATAGTGGAACTTGTTCTGTCCCTCTGATTCGAATATGTAATCCAGCTTCCTGTATAAAACCGTATATGTGTTCCCGTCATTAGTGAATTTGAACCACCAGCTGGCGTCAAGATTTGTGCCTGCTGTTGAGCCTTGTCCTGCTGTACCGAATACAGAACTAGCACTCAGATTCGTGCTTGTTATAACTTTCCATTCTGCCGCATCCTGATCGTATCTCAAACCAAATTCCTCGTATGCTTCAATCCTGTCAATGATGTCTGCTTCAAGGGTTGTTGAGAATGCTGTTGTGAACGCAGGTATCACCGCACTGATCACAGATCCATTTGGTATTATATCGTTGATCGTTACCGGTCCTGTACCGTCCTCTAGATTTCCTACACCCCCATTTGCACCATCCAACACAACTGCACCAATTTTAGCCCATGCTCTGTCCTCTGCATTGTCTGTTCCTGCTGTTACTAATTTGTCGTTTAAAAATTCTCTAGTGTCGGGAGACGTGAATTTAATCAGTGACCCTACTTTTGCATATTTCAAATTTGATGTTGCGGAATCTCCAACAACCAGTGCTCCGCCTGATGTGAAGTAACCTGTGTTGGTATTTGTTCCTGTTGTTGTAGAATTCCAAGTTGCACTCAGACTGCTCAGATCCTTGGTAGCGTACTTCAAGTAGTAGAACTGTCTAGCGTATGCTTTTTTTAATTTTGCCTCTACCGATACATCAATCGTTGACTGTATTTCGCTCCTGTTGTTGAATGAGAATGTGAACTGCTGTGTGCTTTCTTCCCTGTACAATATTCCGTCTTCTGCGAACACATTTACGTTTGAGTATGCACCTGTGGGATCTAGCACTTCCTTGGCCCTTGATATGCCTGATGCTGATCTGTTCACTGATCGTACTTTAACTATTTCCTGTGATACTGAAAGTGGCACAACCTGATAGTCCTCAGCAGTGATCATTCTGTTCTGTGAATAATAAACTTGTGCGGCCTTTTCCTTGATCGAAGCGTTTGATTCTGATGCGGCACTGTTGTACACTGATGCTTTCAGACTCATGGTCAGTGTCAGTGTCTGTTGTGCACCATTGGCATCCGTGTATGGTACTGCGACTTGTATGTTGCTCAGGTCGGCTGGTTGAATAGCGAACTTGGCATTGTCACTAGTCCTGTGATATGCTTTGAACGAACCTAATGGTAAGTTTGAGAAGTTACCATCGCCGAACACAAGGTCAATAGAGTCATTTGATTTTGTTACAACATTGTAAGTGTCTCTCTCTGCTTTTGACAGTGAGTTGTATATTGCATTGTTTCCTGCCAGTGATGGTACCATAGTCCATTTTTTTGATAGCTGTCCAAACTGGTCCAGCTGGTACAACCACACATCAGTATCGTTGATGTCAGTGGCCGCTAATGACTTGACGTAGTTGGTTGTGGCAGTGTCCACAGTAAAGTCTATCTGTTGCATAACTCCTTGTTTGAAGAGAAAGAAGAATCCTGTGTTGTTAGAACTGTCCCCAGATCCATCTGATCTGTATGTGTATGTCAACCCTGTTCCTGAAACTGGTGACGACTCGTATATTGATTCTGAATTGTTGATCGTGCTTGGCACTATCTCAAACTGTCTAGTAATACCACCAACACTCTTATTGAAAGTGAATATTGGAAGATCTGTTTGGTTTGAGCTCAGTGTGTATATCTCTGTTGCTATCCCGCCTATCGCTCCCGACTCCCTGGGACTACCGAACAGTTGTCCAGTTTGGTTGGCCGCATTCAGTATTGATGTGAACTGTTCTCTGTAATTTGAATTTGCTGAATCATTCCATATGATGGTTGAATTCGCTAGGTTCGTTCCTGTTGAATCTGCGACATCCTGTGTTGTTGAAATTGAATCAATCTTTAAAAGACCTGTTGCTGGTAGATTTCTCTTTGCGTTGTAGTTGATCAGTCTTGCCAATCTCAAAACAGAGTTTCTTCTCTCGGCTGTCTCTAGGAAATTCTCCCTTGCGTTTAGATCCACCCTGAAAGAAAGTGCCTGTGCCACGTATGCGATCAGATCGATCAGTGCAACATACTCCGAACTTTCAACGAAGTCATTGAAATCGTCTGGATAGTTCTCACGCAGATACGCTACCATGGTCCTCCTAAGTGTCTCGAAGTCGTAGCTCTTGAAGTCTGCCTGCTGGAATGATTGGTATATCTTCCTCCAATCTTCGGCAACTAGTAATCGGTTCTGTCTATCTGTTGTGGCCATAATGTATCAATGTGTTAACAATGATATTTATGTGTTAGGAAATGTGCGTACTTTAAGATAGGCGCGACAATGAGTTCTCATCAAAGTTGAATCTCAGTTTCTCCGTGATGTTCAGGGGAACATACGTGATAGTCGCCTGTATGGCTATGCCCTTGTCTGCTTCAGATACCAGTATCTCCTCAGTGGATATACGTGGATCTGCATTCAAGTTGGCTGTGATGTCCTCAACAATGGCGTCTTTGAGTGCATCTGTGAATGGTTCAAATAGTGAATCGTATATTATGGTGCCGAATTCTGGGTTCTCTACCCTCTCGCCCTTACGTATGCTCAACCTGTTGATCAGATCCTGTTTGGCCACCTCGAAATCGTACAGCTTGAAGTTCTTCTGGTCCGCCCTGGAACTGAAACCTTTAAAGGTAACCGACTTGTTGCTATTGCCTGAGCCACTTCCGCCACCGCTACCGCCACCGTATGCCATTAGTTCAATCTCCTAAATTCAACATCCACCTTGCTGTAATCCACCATGTAGTATCCTGTGTCTGTCATTTCTCTCGCCCATGGAACTTCCTGTGCCATCACGCCCTCGTATGTTCCATCAGTGTGTTTGTATTTAAACGAATATATGTTGATGCCCGAGGGTGACTTGCCAACTAATTGCACGTCTTCCTTGAGTCTGATGTCACTAAAAAATCCTCCGCCTGAGAAGAAACCGCTTATGGCCGTTACCGCTGTCTTGGCATATGATCCAACTGATGTCATTAAAGTGGAGAATTGTGACGGGTTATATCGACCGGGTCCGCCTCCCTGTCCTGAGGAGAAGAAGCCTTTTGCTCTATTCACTACACTTGATATCTGTGACACGTTTGTGATGTTTCCTGCCATCACATTCTTGTACACGTTTGTGATCGTGCTTACGTCGTTTGCCACTGATCCTATGCTTCCTATGTTTAAATTTCCCGTTATGCCGTTTACATTTTTCAGCACGTCATTTAGACCTGTGCCATATACATTTCCACTTGTCCCAAATTCATCTAAAACGTTTCCTCCGCTACTGCTCCCCAGTGAGAACAACTTGCCGGCATTGTTGACGAACACGTTGTCCTTGAACAACTGCACTGCACCGTCTCCGGATATGCTCTCTATCACTTGATTGGTCAACTGTGTCGTCAGGTTATTCTTAATATCTTTGACCGAGTCGCTTAGGTTGAAGTTCTTCAACTTGTTGGTTATGCTTTCTATCTCCTTGAACGAGCCCTTGGCCTGGCTTATCACGTTGAATGTCTTGTCATAGTTGTTTCCAAACTCTGTCACAAACTCTCGGGCCTTGGTCGCATTGGTTGAATCGCCCATCTTTTCTTTGAGATATCTCTCTGCGTCTGCCTGGAACTGTCCAAGCCTGATGCTTTCTATTTTTGAAATTCTGTTTTGTTGTTCCATGTACTCCACTGTTCCTGGTGTCGTGGAAAGCCTGTACCACTGCTTGGTGTCCAGACGATCGCCCAGTGGATCCGAGCTTGGCAGTTGTCCTTCTGATGTGAAAGCATTAAATCTCGGCATGGGTTCGTGTGTGACGAATCTGTGTACCGTGGTCTTTGTTTTCTTGGTGAAAGATTGCAGTGGTTCTATGCCCTTCTTGGTCAGTTCCACATCTCCCTCTTCCCTGGGCGTCATTCCCACCTTGTCCGTGGTCAACCATCCTGGCCCCCATGATGTACTCGCACCTGTTGAGTTCATGTGTACCTGCGATCCTGCCAGGTGTATTGCTCCACCGGCTCCATGCAGTTGTGTTCCTGGCGTAAATGATGTAAGACCGTCCCTTGCAAAATCCCTTATTGATCCTGCCTGTGAACTGT
>Ga0209830_10004229_pt1 | contig 10576 bp, 5 predicted proteins | sample ArcticOcean_MG_C_12_FD_187439 | JGI IMG/M metagenome (GOLD analysis project Ga0209830, IMG submission 187439) | Marine microbial communities from western Arctic Ocean - ArcticOcean_MG_CB8_130 (SPAdes) (version 2) | ecosystem: Environmental > Aquatic > Marine > Oceanic | place: Arctic Ocean...
AGACCGTTTGATTGGTAAGGAGGTGGCGCCGGTAAATCTTTCTCAAACCACAATTGCCCGGCTGAAATCGCCCGATCCTCTGGATTCGGACGAAGTCTGATCGTTTTATTCTTCACGTCTACGTATTGGACAGAACCTCTTAGCCATTTGGAAACTTCGGGAGTGCCATCGGTTTCGTTAATCGTCAACGCTTTGTACGCTAAAATATCCGAGCGCAGAACATTCGAAATATCCTTCACTCGTTTCGCTCTTTGCATCGTCTTCCTATCCTCGCCTAAAAGCTTCGCTTTCTTCTCCTCCAACTCTTCCTTTGCGAGCATATCGTCCACGTTCTCGTCGCATCTAAAAATATGCATCCACGCGGCGAGCGGGTCGTCCTCCGCTAACTTCCCGTTCTCCTCTATGCTAAACTGTTCTTCAATCTTCTCGTTATGTATGACGTAATCGTGAGGTTTCATCTTCTTTACCTTTCGCCACTCCTTTTCGTTCTTCGGCCAATCGACCAACGCGTTGTTCCTCCCAAACCTCTTCTGCGCTCTCAACTTTTCAAACGCTTTGATTGCATACCGTTCCGTCTCTTCTTCTTCTTCTTCTTCTTCTTCTTCTTTTTCTTTCTCTTTGCATTTTCTCTTCTCGTCCGGAAAACCGCCTTCAGTTATCGATTTCACTTTCGCCTCTCGTTCTCTCGCGCCGCTACTGCTACTGCTACTGCTGCCGCTGCTGCTACTCCTACCGCCGCCCGCGCTTCTACCCGCGCTAATAATGTTACTCCTATCGAGTTCTATTCTTCGTTTCTTCTTCGGCACCGTGCCACCACCACCACCACCATCGCCTTTTCCTTCTAAACGCACTCTCTTCTCTTCCCTTTTCATCCTTCTTTTATTCGCTTTCCGTTCCGCGCTTCGACTCCTAAATTTTTCCTCCTTTTTCGTTTTTGTATCTAATTCCTCTTCCTCTTCCTCTTCGCTGCTGCTGCTGCTTTCTTCGCCGTACCTCGCTATGATTCGCTCGTCGTCTCTCAAAATGTTCATCGGACTGGATTCGAGCAACTCGTAGCCTCCGTCCAAGGACAATCGAAGTCCGCTCTTCTTTGTCTTCTTCGTCGTCATGTCTTTCCGCCGTCGATTGGAAAATATCGATGCCAACTTTGTCTCGATGAAGTCTTTGACTGTTTTACACGACGACGGCACGTCGAGGACGAGCTTTTTATTCTTCTTCGAGCGGTCGGAAGAAGACGAGCAGAGCTCCACGCGCACGCGAGGAGGCGTGCTCATCTCTCGTTCTTCTTCTTCTTTTTCTCCGCGCACGATGTGCTCTTTTGTGTGTACTTTTTTATGACGAAGCGAGAGAGATACAAAACGCTAATAAAACTGTTCTACGCTAAAACAACATCTCGAGTACAGGGCGCATCCACATTCGAACGACGTCTAAACTTCCGTACCACGGATAAATGTCGTCCTTCTCGTGTTTCACGCCTTCGATGGCGACTTCGATCGCTTCCGGGCCTAATCCGAGGCCGGACGAGACGCACGTGACGCTATCGCCGTCGGCGCTCGCGTCCCGACAATCGGTTTTATACGAAATGCCGTGCTTGATTTCCTCGAATAAAGTTTTCCAGTCCGTCGTTTTCGTCGTCGTCGTGTTCGAGATGGATGATATGAAGTCGGTAAATTTGAACGGTCTGCCTTTGAAGCCGGTGCCTTGTACTGTTACGTACTTCATCCCCGAGTGGAAACAGTTCGGGTATAACCGTCGCGTTTCCTGTAAACTCGTCTCCTCGTCGTCATCTCCTCCGTTTATTGACGATTTCTCTCTCGTTCGTACCTCTTTCACTCGTCCAAACGGATACGCTTCTGCGCTGTTGTGCGGCGTACCTAGCGTGACGAGCGCCGCCACGGTTTTAGCTTTGTATCCTTCGTACAATTTCCCGTCGTACTTTATCGATTTCCCGCCGAGAAAGAGTCGAGCAATCCAACCGCCCGCGCTGTGCCCAATCAAAATAATTCTCGTCCCCTCTTCGTCGTCGTCGTCGTCCTCGTCGTCGTCGCCCTCTTTTGCAGGACGAAACGCGACGGCGTCTTCGATCGCGTCCAAGATTTTCCTTAAGCTTTCTCCTCGAAAAGTCACCGGAATCCACCAATCTCTCTCAATTTTCGCCACGGAAACGTCCAACACGTCGAGATTACTCTCCTCCGTCGTAAAAGAAGAATTTCGCTCCTCCTCCTTCAAAACCGTCTCCACGTTCTCTCGCATCTCCCGGTAACTCTCGCGTCCTCGCAAAAATCCCGGGATAATCACGCATTTTATTTTCTTCTTCTTCTTCTTAACTGTTTTTCCACTTTCATCATCATTTTTACTTCTTAAACTTCTTTTTTCTCCTCCTCTTATTCTTCTCCTAATACTACTATTATTCGCGCCAAAGCTCTTTCTCTTAAACGTCGTCTTCATCGTCTTCTCCGAAAAGCAGCAGCCTTGGCGGCGCAGAAATTTTGCCCCGAAGAAAGCTCCTCCCATTTAGTAGTATTCTTTTTGTCTCATCACATCAGAGTTTTTTTTGTCCCGCTTTTCTTGCTCTGCTTTCTGTGTCTGTCTGATTCTTTGAAAAGGAGGAGAGAGAAGTTTTTTTTGACTTCTGTTTTTTTAAATTTTTGTCTTGTCTCTTATAAAAAACACGCACAGAGAATCATCGAATAGAATCATCGAAATGTGGCCGTTCGATTGGTTCTACGACATTCTCTCCACCTTGGGGTTGTGGAAGAAAGACGCGAAGATCTTGTTTTTGGTACGTTTGTGCGCTCTTCTTTCTGTTGACTGCTTTTTGGTGCTTCTTTTTCTTCTCTTCTCTTTTTTCTTTATCGTTTACGTCGTAGATCTCTTTCTCTCTTTCTCTCGATCGTCGGGGAGATGATGATGAATCAGCTTTCTTTTATGTACTGACAAACCGCGCTGCTCAAAACAACAACAGGGCCTAGACAATGCCGGAAAAACGACACTCATGCACATGCTGAAAGACGAACGATTAGCGCAGCACCAACCGACGCAATACCCAACGTCCGAGGAGTTATCGATTGGACAAATCAGATTTAAGGCGTTCGATCTCGGCGGGCACGAAGTCGCGAGGAGAGTGTGGAAGGATTATTACGCGAAAGTGGACGCGATCGTATTTTTAGTCGATGCGGTGGATAAGGAGAGATTTATCGAGTCGAAGAAAGAGCTCGATCACTTGTTAGGCGACGACTCGTTGGCGAGAGTACCGTTTTTGATATTAGGAAATAAAATCGACGTGCCGCACGCGGCGAGCGAAGAGGAGTTGAGACATTGCTTGGGTTTGTCGAATTACACGACTGGGAAGGGGAAAGTGAACTTAGAGGCGTCGAATATGCGACCGATTGAGGTGTTTATGTGCTCGGTGGTGAGAAGGATGGGTTACGGGGAAGGTTTTAGATGGGTATCGCAATACATTTAATTCGAGATTTTGAACGACAAGACACCGCCCGCGGAAGAAGAGAAAGCGAGGAGACGGAGAAAAGAGTTTAACGCCACCGCCGCTTTCTTCGCTCGACCAAAAGAACACAGAAGAAAAGAAAGAAAGAAAACAAACCGATACACATAAATAAAATAAACAGATTTAAATCGAAAAAGTACAACCAAACAACTCGCATAAATCCCGCGTTTATATTATAAACGATACAGAGGGGTTCAATCCTCGTCGCGTGTGTACGAAATGAGTTTCTTCTCATATAATTAGTATTTTATGACACATTTTTATTAAACTCTCATCAGTTTATTAAAGTCAGTACGTGACGATAAAAACAAGTATTTATACGCGCGGGCGTGCGCGCAACTTATTCTCTTATTCTCTCCTTCACTCCCTTGCCCACATTCGCATTCGGCTTACTTCGTGTACTTGCCTTCAGCCTTGTCGAAGCCGATAGTCGGGAACTCCTCGGCCAAAGTTTCCACTTCCTTCTTCAACGCGGCAATCGCCGGGAACTCCTTGGACTCCAAAACCTTCTTGAAGTCCCCAAACTTCTTCCCTTCAACTTCTTTACTAATTTCAACCGAAATATCGATGCCTTTCTTGATGTAATCCGCAACCTTAACAAAGTCTTCCTCGGTGAAACCTCTCGTCGTCAACGCCGGCGTACCTAAACGCAAACCACCCGGAACCAACGCGGATTTGTCCCCCGGGACGGTGTTCTTGTTGCACGCGATGTGCGCCAACTCCAACACTCTCTCCACGCGACTACCGTCCACGCCAAACGGTCTCAAATCGCACAACACCAAGTGGTTGTCCGTGCCTTCCGAAACGATCTTCACGCCGTGTTCTTTCAATCTGTCAACCATCGCAACCATGTTCTTCATGACTTGCTGCTGGTACTTGACGAATTCTTGCGTTTGCGCTTGCTTCAAAGCGACGGCCAAACCAGAGATGGTGTGGTTGTGCGGCCCACCTTGCAATCCCGGGAAAACGGAAAAGTTAATCTTCTCCTCGTAATCGTACATGATGTCTTTCCCCGTCTTCTTGTTCACGCCCTTCTTCCCTTTGCGGTAAAAGATCATCGCCCCTCTCGGACCTCTCAAAGATTTGTGCGTCGTCGTCGTGACCACGTCGGCGTATTCAAACGGCGACGGGATCAATTTCGCGGCGACCAAACCGGAAATGTGCGCCATATCCGCCAACATCAACGCCTTGGTATCGTCGCACGTCTTTCGCATTCTCGCGTAATCGATCTTTCTCGAGTACGCAGACGCACCGGCGATGATAATCTTCGGTCTAAACGCTTGCGCCAACTCGTCCAACTTCTCGTAATCGATCAAACCCGTAGATTCGTCCAATCTGTATGGCATGGAGTTGAAGTAAATGGACGTGGCGGAAATCTTCTTGGCGTCGGTTTGGAAACCGTGCGACAAGTGACCGCCGTGCGGCAAGTCCAAACCCATGATTCTGTCCCCTGGGTTCAACAACGCCGTGTACACTTGGAAGTTCGCCGGAGAACCAGACAAGGACTGAACGTTCACTCCCCACTCGTCCGGGTTCAAATGAAACGCCTCCAACGCTCTCTTTTGGCACAAACTCTCCGCCATATCGATCCATTCGTTCCCGCCGTAATATCTCGCCCCCGGGTACCCTTCCGAATACTTATTCGTCATGACCGATCCGAGCGCTTCTAAAATCGAAGCCGAGGTAAAGTTCTCCGACGGAATTAACTCCAAACCTTTCCATTGTCTCTCTTTTTCTCTCTCGATGATGTCAAAAATTTCCGGGTCCACGGTTTTCAAATCGTCGTTACAGGCTTTCGGCCACGTGATGCCTGGTTTCAGTTTCGCGTACGCGTCCGCGTTCGTGGAATACTGAATACTCGTCGTCGCAGTAATCGACGCTCGCTGTTCGTTTAACAAAGAAAGAATCACACAGAGAAATCATCGAGTGTCAGTTTGTGGTTAAAACGAATAATGCGTGTTGTTAAAGAAAAGAGAGAAGCAATGGGAGGATATCTGATGTTGGGAAAAGACGTCATCGCGGACAAAGTGCCAAGAAATCTAATCACAAAAAGAAAAAAGAAAACGTCGTACCAAACTCTCTCGTTTTCGCGCAATACCGGTCAACGCTTTGCGCGCTTCTCTTCGTAACGCGTTTGCAATCATTATTGTTTTCTTCTGTTGTTGCGTTACGAGTAGAATATGTGCCGCTCCCTTTCTGATTATGTACAGAATAAACCTCTTCTCTGTGTTCGATTGAGACGAGACACTTTTCCCCTCGAAAAAAGGAGGAGATTTATCTTTCAAAGATGAACTTTTTCACGCGAAGAGCGAGAGCAGGACGAGACACGTGTGTTTTTCCTGTTTTTGAGAGAGAAAAAGAGATCGATACTCTCGTGTGGGGCAAGTGTTGTTTAGGGTAAATTTTTCGATTTCACACACAGGTCAAGTCAAGCAGTTTATCCATCCGTCGGGAAACTTGACGCATCATCAGACACCGCACAACACTTTGACGCATTTTTTGCGCGCGCGCATATATATAGTATATAAATGATGGCATCCGTTGTGATGATGCGCGCAGCTGCCGCGACGACGATTCAGACGACGCCTTCGTATTCTTATTTGACCGCGAGAAAAACGATGACTCCTTCTGCGAGAACGATAAAGAATCATCAGATGAACAACAACAACAACAATAGAAGAAGAAACAACGGAGGAAGAAGAGGCGAGTTACAAATAGTGTCCGAAGGAACCGGACGATTCATCGTCGGAGGGAACTGGAAATGTAACGGGAATCGCGAAAGCGTCAAAGTGTTAGTGGACGCGTTGAATAAAAACGTCAAAAACATCGAGAAAAACTGCGATATTTATTGCTGTCCCACATTTTTGCACCTGCCGTACGTGAAGGACAACTTAAACGAGAGATTTAACGTGTGCGCGCAAAACAGCTGGGTGGAGGCAGATTTAGTCGATCCAGAACACCACTACGACTCAACCACGGGTGCGTTCACCGGGGAGATATCCGCGGAGATGTTGGAGGATTTACAAGTGCCGTTCGTGTTGCTCGGGCACAGCGAGCGACGAACGCTTTTAGGCGATACGGATGAAATCGTGGGGAAGAAGGTCGCGCACGCGAGGTATCACGGGTTGAGCGTCGTCGTTTGCGTCGGCGAGACGTTGGAGGAGAGAGAAAACGGGACGACGTTTGATGTGATTTTTAAGCAGTTGAAAGCAGTCGCGAAGGAAATCGACGACCGAGAACATTCCAGTTGGGGGTCGTCCGTAGTCATCGCGTACGAACCGATTTGGGCGATTGGTACCGGGAAAGTCGCGACGCCGGAGCAAGTGCAGGAGGTACATTCGAAAATTCGCAGCTGGTTGGCAGAAAATGTCAGCGAAGACGTCGCGAAAGCGACGAGAATTCAATACGGCGGTTCGGTTAACGCGTCCAACTGCGCGGATTTAGCCAAGTTGAGCGATATCGACGGGTTCTTGGTGGGAGGCGCGAGTTTGAACGGCGATGATTTTGCGGCTATTTGCAACGCGAGTAGCGTCCATTACAAAGCTGTGGGGAGATAAAAAATAATTTAAAAAGACCTTTAATAATAATGCCGCGCATGATTAATACAACTCGTGTAAATACTTCTTCAATTTGTTTTTACATATTCTCGATGCGCTCGAAACACTCCTCGCGAAGCGGCGTGTCCGCGAAGCACGCGGAAACGAACGCCAGCACTTCGTTCTCGCTCAACATTTTCAACTCTCCTCTCGTGTACATGTCCGTAATTTCCCTCAACTTTGTCTTCAACAGTTTCGCGTATACAGAACCTTTCTGCCAATTCTCGAGCGCGTCGTAAAAGAAATCATCTTCTACCGACGACGTGCCCAGTTGTAAAGGGGTAAACGCATCCTCGAGCGCATCCGTGAACGCGCCCGCGTCGTCCGCTGAAATATCATGCATTTCTTTGATTGCGGAGACGATGCGTGAGGCGTAAGATTCACAAAATTTCCCCACGATGCGCTTCGCGTTTGTCCTCTGCAACGTTTGACTCGCGGCGGAGCAGAACTTTTTGAGCACGTCGCGCGATATCGCGATAGATTTCTTCATCGCGGATGCGTTCGCGCCTCGAATGCTTTGCGTTTCATTCGCGAATGAGTCTAAAGACTCCTCTAATGCGACCGAGGCGTTGCGTTCTGCGCGCTCGAAAACGGCGTCGCCGGCGTCCCTCAGAGCCTCAACGGCCCACAAAATCGCAGGTCGGTGTTGTTGAGCATCGTCGTCACCGCCGCCGCTGTTGTCCTTTCTGACTAAATTCTCTAAAGCCTTTGCTGCGTCTAAACTTTGCGCGATAAACTGGTCGGCGATAAAGCCGCAATCGTTATAAAACACGAGCGATTCAAAGAGCGACTGTTTGAAAATGGACTCGTCTCGCGTGCTCATGCGTGAACACCGGAACGCTTCGAGACAATCGCACGCGGTTTTAATCGCCGCGATGGCGTGTCGTTTGCGTCCCGCGGGCGTGTTGGCATCTTTTGCGTTTTCTTTATCTTCAAACGATGAAGAGAGGACGGAGTGAAACGCAGATTTTGTCACGTTCAAAAGTTGCACCGCGGAGCTCGTGATTGTTCGCGATGCCGGGAGTTCAAAGCAGTGCAATTCGAAAAACTCTTCGCAGTAGTTCGTCGTCTCCTTACCATTGCCTTTCACTTCTTCTTCTTTCGCTTTCGTTTGCAACAATTCGTCGGAAATTGCGGGAGTTTTGCCGGCGTCTCTCGCGCTCGCTAAGCTGTTTACTCTGAAGTCTAATCGACTTTCTATTTCGCCTTGCATGGCGGCTATTTCTAAAGGTCCAGCGACGGTATCTAAAGCACTGCCGAGACCGTAGCTGTTGAGCAATCCTAAACTTGCGACGCGCCTTTCGAGCGCGACGACACTATCCACGTCATCGTCCGTAAGTAGCGCTTGCTTCGATCCTAAATTCCAAGTTTGAATGCACGTCTTCGAGACTGTCGGCCAAAAGACACCGCGAGCAACGTCCACGAGATCCGACGAGAGTTCATCCAACGCGAACGACTGCTTCGTAAAAATTCCTTTGAAGAGGAGCACGTCCAATCCCTGGACGAATGTTGAGATCATTCCATCTTCTTCGTCGTCTCCTTTGCCAGCCGTTTCTCCTTTTTCCCACTTCAGCGTTTTCGCGTACCCGTTCTCTTCGTTCACGCTCAACTCAACGTTCCTCGCTCTCGACTGGACAAACGGAACGACGATTTCATCCACCACTTTCCTCGTCACGAATACCGCGCACTCGCGAAATAAAGTCTCCGAAACCGCTCTCGATGCTTTCCACGCGTCTCTCGCGTTGGAAAATTCCACCAACGCGACGCCGCCTCCATCATCGCTCACGCTCACGGCTCCCGCAATCCTCCTCCGTATCGCATCCTGCAACTTCACCATCAAATCATCTATCCTCTCGTTAGGAATTTCCACGCACGCGTACTCCTCTTTCGATCGCTCGAGCATTTCGTACGCGTTCGACAACTTTCCTCCTCCTTCTTCTTCTTCGTCAACCATCCTCTCCACCTCTTTCAAACACTCCTCGAACATATTTTCCTCTCGCAACATCTCTAAGTGCAGTTGCTTCAACTCCAGTTTTTCTTCCAGTTCGTGGAACACGCGCGCGTCTTTTCGCATGCTCGTCAGCGCCTCGCGCAGTTCATCACGTCGCTGCTGGTTTTCTTCTTCTTCAACACCAAGAGTCGAAGCTGATTTTGCACCACCATCACCATCATTCTCCTCCTCTCGTTCCTTCTCCTTTTCCTCTTCTTTCAAAAGCTCTAAAAACTCCTCGCAAAACGTCTCGCACAACTCGACCACTCTTTCTCGTTCGCGCTCGTCTTCTCCTCCTCCTCGGTCTTCTCTGAATTCGTAAAACGCATCTTTTAGTGTTCGCGCAATTTTCGCTCGATTTCTGTTCGATTCCGATTTCAATTTCCTCGACGCGTACGCGAGCGCTTCCAGGGAGGATTCCACGCCCGACGGTACCGATTGGTCGAGCAAATGTGCCACTTCCAGATTTTCGTCGGGTTTGTCTCCTCTCATTTCTCCTCTGTGTTCTCTCGTTGTTTCATTCGAGAGCAGCCCCCCCTCTTTAATAAAAGGTTTCTAAAGCTTTCTGTTGTCTTTCATGTGGAAACTTTCACGCACTTTGGAACCAAAATTTTATGCAAGCAACACTCGTCGTTTGAGTGAGATGGTGATAGTATTTTGGGACGATCAAGAAACAATCGGCCGGAATTCGCTCTCAAAATTTCCTTCGCTCTCCACCACGGGATGTGTGCTTCCAACACGAAAAAAAGAGAGAAAAACCTCTTTTTTCCATTTTATCCTCCTGGCGACCTATATATATTTACTTACATATAACAAAACACAGTTTTCTCGAACGACACGCGTATTCATCATCATCATCTCTCGAGTAGTGTCCGCGCTTACTCCTTTTTGATCCTTGGTTTTTGTTTGCGTTCACAGAAGACGAAACGTTTTATTCTATATATATTAATTTTTGCTTTTTACGTAAAAAGCGCACATAAAGTGCTGCCGCGTCAGCAAAAGATAATGGAGCTTCCCCGAGGCTCGCCACCACCGCCGGACGAGTATTTCGCCTCGGAATTTAACGTCATCACGACTACGAGAGGCAATTCTGCTTCGTCTTCTTCCTCTTCTTTGTATCATCAGAGAGGCGACGATTCCCCGAAGTGGTCGTTGAGAGGTTTCCTGCCACCCGCGCATTTGCGCATAGAATTGTATCGGTATTTGAACAAAGAAGTTGTTCCGGAGGAGTCCGAGGAAGAGTCGCCGGCTGGTAGATTAACGCCGACGCCGAGGACGCCGCAGAGGCAGATGAACGGAGAATCGATCGAGATGTTAGCGAAAGGGGTGCTGGCGTAAAGAGAGCGAGAGCGAGCGAGCGAGAGAACAATGCGACGTTTGGTTTTCTCTCTCTCTGCTCTCTTATCCTAAAATGTATATCAGACAGAAAAAAAGATGCGGATCCTCCTCCTGAATCATCATCTATTTGTAAATGCGATGCGTGAG
>Ga0209830_10004232_pt1:7500-10568 | contig 10568 bp, 8 predicted proteins | sample ArcticOcean_MG_C_12_FD_187439 | JGI IMG/M metagenome (GOLD analysis project Ga0209830, IMG submission 187439) | Marine microbial communities from western Arctic Ocean - ArcticOcean_MG_CB8_130 (SPAdes) (version 2) | ecosystem: Environmental > Aquatic > Marine > Oceanic | place: Arctic...
GCGGAGGGCGACGGGTCGGCCACGCGCGGCGTTGTCTGGGAAGACGCCGCCGACACCTTTGGAAAAACGTTTTGTCCTCGCTCGAAAAACTGCACCGTCTCGCGTTTTTGAGTGAAACCAGTGAAACCATTGCACGGGGCGCCATGCTGCGGGCGGTGCTGGTCTTCGCCCTCGCGCTCGGCGTGGCCGACGCAGCGCGTCCACTCGGCGGCAGCCCCACGCCCGCCCCGACGAGCCCTCCTACCGTGTTGGCACTTTGTGATTGCGAGTTTCAGGCGTACGGAGGGTACGTAGCGTGACGTGAAGCCGCGGCTTCACCTCAAAATTTGTCAACTTGTCAGATCCAACGGAGAAAGCCCGCGGGGGCGAGCCCTTTCGCCCGGGGACCGCGTGCGACGCGCTTCTTACCCTCGGATTCGGCAGTCGAGACAAACTGACCCTCCCCCACCCCCGCCTCCTCGCCCCCCCGACGCAACCCCCACCCCCCAGGGATGCTCTGAATGAAAATCACGATGCCCTGGAGTGTAAGAAACAAGGCTTCTTCGTAGCCGGCTTCGAGACCCCGGGCCAGTACCGCGTGCTCCACGACGAGTACATTCCGTTGTCGCGTGCGATATGCTGTCGTCCGTGCATCACGGAAGCTGACGTCGCCGCGATCGCCGGCGTCGTTGGTGACAAAAACTTTTCCGCCAACGACGTCGTCGCGGTGTCCGCGGATTGCCGCGCCTCTGTCGCCAGGACGAGCGCCTCGCCAAACGCGAGATCCGACGCCGGTGTCGCCGCGGATGGCCCGACCTGTCCTGGTGACACGTTCCTTCAAGGGTTCGCCAAGGACGTTGTGGGGAACCCCAGCGCGTCCAACGCTGAGCGGTACTTCTACCCCACAGGAAACGCGCAGTGCTGCGCGCCGCGGTTGTTGTTGCGGTCTGGGCAAGAAATTCAAACCGAGCGCTGCGAGTGCACGCGGCAGACTTCGCAGTACGCCGTGGGATGCGGTGCGAAAAACATCCCCGAGTCCGCGGAGCAGGCGGGGTCGCTTGTTTACTCGTTCGACAACGAAGTCAGCGCCATGTCGGCTGGTGGTGGCGTGGTGCGCGTCCCGGTCACGCCGCTGTCATGTTGCAAAGTGTGCGTGTCCGCCAACGCCAAGCCCGCCACCGAGACGTGCGCGTCGCTCGATTTCTGCAACGGACGAGGCGCGTGCGTAGCCGACGGGCACTGCAGCTGTGACACCGGCTGGGCAGGCGACGCTTGTGAAACCTCCGTGGGTGGTGGAGATGGCAACAAGACGCCGTTTAATTTGTTTAATTTCAGCGCCGCGACGAAAATCGCGTGCGCGTTTGTGTTTGGCGGGTTCATGTGGTTCCCGATGGCGCGGCTTTTCGGGTGGGACCGCTCGCGAAGGCGGAGGACCGCGGACCTTCAGGAGGAGCTCCTAGACGTGGTTCAGCCCGGGGACCGCGTGAACGAATGGGAGTTCGAGGCGAGCGATCTGTCCACGTCCGACGAAGAGGATGGGGATGGGGCGGAGACGGCGTCGGCGACGTCGGCGCGCAGCGACGAAGAAGCCGGGGAAGGCGCGGAGAGGGACGGTGCGGAGAGAGACGAATCAGATGCTGAATCGTCGGGTGATGGTCCGAATACCCCGGACGAAAACGAACGGGACGCTCCAGGAGAGGTGCGCGAGGGTGAGACCGGCGACGTCGACGCGGCGGCTGAGAAACCGGGGACAGAGACGGGGCCGGCGCCGGAGCCGGAGACGGAGACGCGAGGAAAAGACGCCTCCGGCGGATTTCCCACGGAATGCAACGTGTGCATGTCCGCCCCTGTACAAGTGGTGCTTATTCCGTGCGGACACGCGTGTATGTGTCGCAAGTGCAGTCGGCGTATGCGTCGCTGTCCCGTGTGCAGAACGGAGGTGGAGCGAAGGCAAAAACTGTATTTAGCGGCGCCGTGAGCGCGCGAGCGTCGTTGTTTTTGCGAAAAACGTCGTCGCGTTCCGTCTCGGACGTCCCTTGTAAAACTAATAGTATCGAAATGACACGAAACGATATCGTGAAACACAGTGATACACTATCTATGGGTATTTTCACGCTCGTTCTGAACCCCCCGCGGCGCGTTTCTCTCACTGCATGCCCCCGCCCTGACCCTGCGAGTACGCCTGCAACACGACGTTGGAGATGGCCCTCGTGGCGTCGACGTAGCGGTCGGTGCATTTGGCGATACAGGTCTGCTCACCGCTGCTCAGGCTGGTTCCGGGCTTCGGGACGCACTTCTCGAAACACTTCTCACGCACGGTCTGCGTTGTGTGAAACGAAGGGAGGACAGGAGGGAGGAACAGGGACGTCAGGGGTTCCGATCGTGCGTGGGAGATTTCGCAACGGTGGGTGGGGGGATTCACGTTTCGCGCAAAGTCGATCGCGCGTCGCCCGAACGTACCGTGAAGAATTCCTGCGCGTACGCATTCGCCAGCTCCGCCTGGACCTGGTGCATCACCGCCTCATTTTGTTGGTCGCCCATCTCACTGAACGAGGACGTCGCGTGACGCGCCGCGCAATGACGGAAGCTCGACTACGAGAGTGATTTTGTTGATGACAACTCCGAGTCTCCCAAAAAGCCGAAGCCGCCACCAGTACTTCCCTAAATTTGGCGTGAGTTGGCGTGAAGTGGCGTGAAATCAGGGAGGTTGACCTTATCGGTCAATTTCACCCTGAAATCAACGCAACTGACACAAACTCACGCCAAATTTAGGGAAGTACGCTTCAAAACGGAGGTTGATAGGAGTAATGGTTTTACCCGCGTGTGGAACTTTCAAACGAAAATGACGGGCAGTCGCGGACGAAACTTCTGTGAACTTCTGTGAACTTCTGTGAATTTCAAAAACGTTTCATCATCAAAATCTTGAAAATTCAATGTAAAATCGGAAGTTGAAATCACCCCAGAAATCGCTTTTAAACAGAAGGTTGGGGACTTTACAAACGGTTTAGGGTTCTCAGGAAGTTCATACCTAAAACTCAGAAATACGACGGAGTTGAATGATATGCGTGTCGGGACACAAAAGATTGAGT
>Ga0209830_10004237_pt1 | contig 10554 bp, 6 predicted proteins | sample ArcticOcean_MG_C_12_FD_187439 | JGI IMG/M metagenome (GOLD analysis project Ga0209830, IMG submission 187439) | Marine microbial communities from western Arctic Ocean - ArcticOcean_MG_CB8_130 (SPAdes) (version 2) | ecosystem: Environmental > Aquatic > Marine > Oceanic | place: Arctic Ocean...
TGATGAATTATCCTCGAGATCTTGATACGGTTTCTTCGAAGGCGAATTAGCCATTACGTGTTATCCTTCCTTCTTCTTCTTTATTACTATATGAACTAGATGTATAATTATAGTTATAATTAAAGAAGAAGAAAACTCTTCGTTTGAATATGATTCGTTTTCTATCCGCGGCTCGCGATCTTCTTGAGAAAACGAGTCCCCGCGTGTATCAATAAAACGCGTCCCCGTGTATGTATATATATATAAAATAAATATATTTTTTACTGAGCGTTGTGATTAACTAACAGAAGAAGACGCGGCAGCAGAAGGAGATTAAACTCTCGTTTGATTAATATATGTAATGAATGATATATATATCAATCAAATATGAGAGAGAGAGATTAGAAGAGAGGTTGGAAAAATAGTGAAGTTCATCAGGCGGGCTTAAAAAAAGAGTCCTGCCCTGTTTTCTCTTTTCTGTTTTCTGTCTGTCCTCTGCTGCTGCTGTGTTCTTCTTTGCTGCTGTGATCTGATGCCTGCCGCATGCCTGATGCTCATTCTTTCCTTTCTTCAAGCATTTTTCAGGGTTCGGCCTATACCTCCTCCTACTACTACTATCGCATACTTCTGCACGTGCTTCTGCTCGTTTATATCAAATAATTAATTAATTAATTAATTAGTTAATTGATAATAATCATGTCACTGAGACGAGCGATTTTGAAATCCTCTCGCTCGTTCTCGTCATCATCGACTGCGACTGCGACTGCGACTGCGACGCAAAGGAGAAGTATCAGTACTATCAGTTCTCTCATCAGTGACTGCTCTCATCTTTGTCGAGCCTTTCGTTCATTGGCATCGTCGACGTCGGCATCGACTGCGGAAGAGGAAGAAGGAAAAGAACGAGAGATCGTTCAGACGAACAAGGCCAGGTACGCAAATTTTGATAGTTTTAATCTTAATTCTACTCATACCCGAACGATGATGTTTACTACTGATACTACTGGCAGCAGAAGCAGCAGCAGATCGATGATGGCGACGACGAAGGCGAGGACTGTTACGACCATGACAATAAGAACGCACAAAGAACGACGACAGGTTAGAGGATATGCGTTTTGGAGTCGCGGAGGAGGATCGGGACAAGACAATGATAATAATAATAATAACAATAGTAATATTAATAACGATGAACCAACAACGAACACGATGACCGAGGTGAATACGAATACGATCAATGACTTGCAACGAGAAGCAAAAACAGAAGTCGTCGTCGCAGATACTATGAGTGGTAGCGGTAATAATAGTAGTTTATTAGAATCAGCGTTTCAGTCGACATCAACAGATTCGATAACGATAATGGCGAATAGTACTAATGCAGAAGTCTTTAGCGAAGTTGCGCAAATAGCCGGTGAATCTTGGTATACCACCGCCAGTTTAATGTACGTCATGGAATATTTCCACGTCGTTAGTGGTTTAGAATGGTATCAAGCAATAGCCGCGGCAACGATATTGATGCGTTCGTTGATGCTACCATTTACCGTTATGCAAATGCGGAATACCGCAAGAATGCAACTGGCAAGACCAGAAATGGAGAGAATTCAGGAGAGAGCGAAGCAAATGCAATTGCAAAACGACCCAAACGCGGCGCAAGAACAATTAAAAGAAGTCACGGCAATTTGGAAAAAATATGATTGTCATCCAGTGAAATCCTTAGCGCCTTTGTTCATCTCTGCGCCAGTGTTTGTTTCATTTTATTTCGCGATATCTCGAATGGCTGATAAGATTGATTCGTTTAAAATTGGGGGCGCGTTTTGGTTTCCCGATTTAGCCGCCTCTGATCCAACGTTAATGATGCCTTTATTAACCTCTGCGTTATTTTTAGCATCCGTAGAGTTTGGCGCAGTGGAAGGAATGAACAATCAACAACAAGGGTTGACGATGAAATATATGTTGAGAGGTTTAGCCGTTGCTATGGTTCCAATGACTTGGAATTTTACGCAAGGTGTTTTCTGTTATTGGATCACTAGTAACGCGTATTCGTTATTGCAGGCGACTTTGTTTAAAAATGCCGTCATGAAAAGAATTGTCGGGATCCCGGATACGTCTCATTTGATAAATTTAGACTCGAATACGATATCGCAAAAGATGAAGCTCGAGCAAATACACGAAAAATGGGGCGAAAAGCCAACTTTGCATTCTTCAAAACCGAAGAAAGCGGCTTCAGTTGGCGCGAAGAGATATCATTCGCATTCGCAATCGCAAATAGAAACGCACGTTGCCGTTAGATTTCTTCCTTCAAATGCGCTCGCGGAATACACGAAGAACCATTAATCAAATAGTTTTAGTTTTACGTATTAAACATATAGGTAATAGTACATCTCTTAAAGTGGTACAGTATAATATTCCAATAATATTCATTTTTATAGTCACAGTATCTCACCAGCCTGCCAGCAGCTGGCAATAACGCATCATCGATATAAAAATCTTCTCATCAGCATCTTTCCTTTTATTAAAAACTTATTCACAAAACATTCCCCGCCTGAAGCTATTGTTACTAAAAGCAAACACGAAAGAAATAGTTAGATAATGTTTACCTTGTCAGGTAATCATGCGATTCGATCAGTGCGATCACAATCGTTCACTGAATCGCCTTCTGTTAGTTGTCGAATGATACTACGCGTTAATAATAACATCAGAGCATCAACTTCTTCTTCTTCTTCTTCGTCGTCGTCGAGTAAAACAGTAAAAGTAAATTTGAGACGAGAAGGTCGATTTTCGTTATCGCTCGAGAGTAATAACTTAGGACGACGAATGCAACCTGCATTAAGTAAAAGAGTTCCTACGATCACGACGACAAGAAGGAGGAGAAGTAGACAAATGATGACCGCCGCCGCCGCATCTGCCGCTTTCGCCGCAGTTGCGAACGATGGGAACCAAAAGAAGAGGAAGAGTTTCTTGAACGTTTTGCTCGATCCTCCGACGAAAATTCTTGCCACTTTATGGAGTCGCTTAGCTAAGCCACTTCAAGATTTCGGATTTGGGAGAACACGAATCATAGAGGGATCTATTGGTTTGTTCATCGTTGGCGGTGTGATGTTGGGAATGGTAATAGCGGGATGGATCGTCGGGTTCTTTAGTAGCACGCGCGGGCAGTCGTATCAAGCGTTTATTGAATTTCCAGTCGCTTGTGGTATTCAAGTCGGCACGAACGTCCGAATCAGAGGGGTCAAAGCTGGAACGGTATTGTCAGTGCAACCAGCTTTGGATAAAGTAACGGTTTTGGTTGAAATGGATGATAAAAAGGTCCCAATTCCGAGAAATTCCATAATCGACGCAAATCAATCCGGCCTAATTGCGGAGACAATAATTGATATTACACCGAAACTTCCTATTCCACAGGCGCAATGGGGGCCTTTAGATGCCGGTTGCGAAGGTGAAGGTGTTATCGTTTGCGATCGAGGACGTATTGAAGGGAGACCTGGTGTCTCTATGGATGATTTAGTCGGTATTTGCACGCGTTTAGCGAGAGAGATGGAAGCACAAGACGGCGTTCGAAAAATGTTTAAAGTCACGGATGGTGCTCAAGATTTAATGCAGGTTTTAGAACCTCTATTAACTGAAGCTGCTTTGATTGCCAGAGAGCTTCGACCGATGATGCAAGGTGTAAAAGATCAAGGAACATTGGAAACAATTGAGTTATTAGCTGGACACGCGTCCGCGACTGTGCAAGATATTCGAGAATTGCGAAAATCGATTTTAACAGAAGAAAATCAAGACATGTTAAGACAATCAATCTCAACTTTAACGAAAACGTTGCAACACGTAGAGAAGGTATCTGGAGATATTTCAAGCGTCTCCGGTGATCCAAGCACGCGAGCGAACTTGCGACATTTAATACAGTCGCTTTCGCGTTTAGTCGACGCGTAGGCGTCGTTGTCGTTCTTGCTGTAAATTAATTACTATATTATTATAAAGCTACATATATATATGTATAATTATAAATGAACTCTTTCTTCTTCCTTTAATCGCTTCTTCAGCGACTCTAAGTTTTCTTTTCTCAAATCTTTCAACCGTGGATGATTATTATCATTTTTATCGTCGTCGTTTTCATCACAATCATCAGTTCTAGTCGTTGTTGCAGTTCTGTGCTCGTGTACTATTCGTCTCGCCTCTAGTGTTCGAGGAAGATCGTGTTCTATAATACTACTATTACTACTATTACTACTGTTATGAATAAACTTGATCGAATTAATTGCTCCTCTTATTTGCCCATATTCAAACCCTTCCTTAATCCCTCTTAAATACCCTCTATTAAATCCTTTCTGCACCGTTTCAGTCCTTCCAATGTCTATGCCGTCCCTGTAGCCAGTGTTATAATAACGTTCACGTCTTTGCTCGGATTCTCTGTTTAATTCTTCTTCTTCTTCTTCTTCTTTGTCCTCTTCTTCTTCGTAATCAGAGTCTTCCGCTGCCCAAACGTCTGCTACTCCTTCTACTAAAGGCATATTCGTTCCTATGTTATGAATTATTTGTAAAGTTCGAATTACAATTACAAAAGTTCGCGAATTGAAAAGTACCGTCTTATTACAGTCTTCCTGTAGTAGTATATAAAACAAACAACAACAAATATATAGGTACAGTATATAAAATATATTTCTATTAGATTATATTAAATTAAACAAGGTACGGGCTATCCAAAACGGCATATCCGGCAGCGACACCGCCTTCGTCGCTCGAGGCTGCTTTTGTTCTCAATAAACTACCACCGTGTTCGTTCATGATTTGACCATCGCTAATATCGCCGATTCGCAAATACGAACTATATATACCCAACTCGCTCAAGCTTTCGATTTCGTACGCTAAACCTTTCCGTAACATAGTCACTTCGTGACTCGGAGGAAAAATTCTTTGCATCAAAATATACGCCGCTAAATCTTTCGTGTCGTTTTCTAATTTTTCTTTCATTTTTTCCCCATACAAGTTATTTCCACCGCCTTCGCGTTGCGGCTTTAGAACATAATCGCTCGGGCTTGATAATCCTAAAGCGATTGACTTTTTCATATTTTCTTCTCCTTCGAAAGAATATAAACCGGCAAAAACCTTACGCATATCTTTCGCATCGTTTGGCATATATTTTTCGAGCACGCCTTCTTCTGCCAAGGCTTGTTGAATCTTCTTCGAGCCGGCTAAATGCATGGCCACCGAAGGCGACTTCAAAGAGCTCGATTTTTCGAGCAACATCTTTGCATCCCATTGAACTTCGCTCGGAAAATCGTTCGGCGCATATCCAGCGCGAAAATAGACGACGCTGCAAAGTTTTCCATCGATTGAAAAAAGGTTCGTTTCATGATCCAGTTTCCCATTTTCGTTGATTTCTCTGAGCGTTTTTCGAATAGTCTTCACGCCGATTGTTTCGAAAACTTTTTGAGAGATCAATCTTTGATCGAATATATTCGTTTCGCCTTCCTGAACAACCATTAAAATTGATGCATTTTCATATTTCATAGCTTTCCAACCTTCGCAGAGCGTTTTAGCCGCTTGATTGAGCGATTCGTTTATTGGCATGTTCTTAAGATCAAATTTATCGTCGCCTACATATTTCGCTAAATGTCTATGCATTTCTGTACATTTAGAGCCTAGACCCATAAAAGACGTGCTCACAGTATTCACTTCTACTTGTAAAGGCAATCCAGATTTCGTATCGTGCATATAATCTGTCCTTAAAATACCTAGTTCTTTATTAACTCTTCCGTTATTCGCTTTACCGCACGTTTCGTAAATCTTCCATAACTTCCCAGTAAATTCTGGGTCGTTCAAAGCCGCTTCTCTCAAAGTTTCTCTCATAAAATTATCGTCCAATGATACTTTATCGTATAGTTCCGCAAACTTTGGTGTAATATCCTTCGCAAACTCGAACACTTCTCTTGGAAATTGCGTTGGATATAACGAAACAGGTGCATGGAACGTTTGTCCAGCTTGTTTTGCCCCAGAGGCTACGACTAATCCGTGTTGGAATGCCCACGAGATTGCTTCTTCAGCAATCGGTCGTCTCTGTCGTCGCGATAATTCGCTTTCTTCTTCTTCTTCTTCTTCAGTAAATAACAGCATGCTCTTATTAATACTATTATTATTATTCGATGTCGATGTTGCTTTCAATCTTCTTTCTCTTCTTCGTTGGGACTTTTTATTGTGATTATTATTATTGTAATAATTATTATTAGTTCTACTGATACTACTACTACTATCGATCGATTTTAATGACGACGATGATACTCTTCTTCTTCTTCTTCTTCTTGTTTGTTCTTCTTCTCGTCGTCGTTGCACGAGTGTTGTTGTTGTGAGCAGGAGGACAGGTTTAGCCATGTGGTGCCTTGGACTTTGTACGATACCGATGTTGTGATAAATATGTAAATTTTCTCGCATTACAGCATTACAAAAACAGTGCTGATGAGAGTGCTTTTTTTGCCATTTGATGCCTACTTTTGCTGCTATTGCAGTCCAAAACTGATGCTGACATCAGCAACTGAACAAAATTCAAAAAATCAGCATATACAAATAATAAATCAAACAATAATAAACAATAATAATACGCGTACGTAATAATAATAATAATAATAACTGCCGTGAATAATAGTAACAATAACAATAACAATAATAATAATAATAATAATAAGAAGATGAACTTGGACGACGTACCGGTGACGCGCGTGCAGACTACGAAAACGTTCGATGAAATCGTTCAAGAAGCGATGAAGAATAACCCGTTAGTACCACCAAAGTCAATCATGAAAGATGTTTTGAAAGAGACGAACGATGACCGATCGTCGATATCGTTGTTCAGTGATGGTCAAAAAATAATCGCGAACGAACGAATGGAAGGAGAACGAAAAAACGATCGAACAGAAGAAGATGATTCGCGAATTGGTTCAGCTGCGACGACTACTTTTCCTACTGAAATAAAAAGAACGCAACGATTAGTGAACGAAAGTACTGAGAACGATGTCGCGACCGTTTCGCCAAAGCGGTCGTTTTTGAAGAAGGGCACTGGCGTCCAAAGAATTTATACACCTCCGAAAGAACGACTTGCGACGACTTCTTCACCGGCGAGCGCCTCACCATCGGCTTTGTCGTCTACGCGCAAAGTTTTATTAGAAAAACAAAAAGACCAAACAGAAATGACCGCCTGGGAACTCGAAGAACATGAAATGCTGCAAGAAGTTGCAGATTTTGAGTCGTTACAGAATAAAATTAGAAAAGGCGCGTCGAAAAGCGAGATTGAGCGCGCGGCTTTAGATTTCGTGCGACGAAACGAACGTGCAGGGGCAAAGTCCGCAGATCCGCTCTCCTATCCATTTTCTTCCAAAGAAATCCAGGCAACTAAAGCGGCTAAGGCGCAGTTTACGCAAACAATTAACGTCGTCGTTGCCGATGTTAGTAAACGAGTGGAAGTCGAGGAGGAAGAAAGATTTGGGTCGCACGTTAAGAAACCAACCTCGTCGGCCATGAAACAACCACGAGCGTCGTTGATGATGTCGTCTCCAATACGAGGTTCACCAATTCAATCATCATCGCAACAACGAATAAATGAGTTAGCTCGGAACCCCCATTCGCCGTTGATTAATCGTTCTGCAATTAAAAGAGATGAAAATTTGCGAAAGGCGTTTGAAAGAGAGAAAGCTGAACTCGATAGGGAGATGAAAAATTTCAAAATGCAGGTTTTGGAATTGAAAGAACAAAAAGATGAATTTGCAAGTCAAATAAAGCGAGATAGGTTGGCGTTGGATCAAAGAGAGCGCACGATTTCAGGTCAATCTAGAACAGAGCGCGAAGAAATTAAACTTTTGAAAGCTGAAATAGAGAAAATGAAAGAAGATCAAAAGTATAGAGATGAAAAGTCAAAGCTAACTATCGAGCGCTTGCGGAAGCAAGTTGAAAATATAACAAACGAGGCGGGAGAATTGAAATTGGAAAAGGAGCGAATGTTAGAAGAAATGCGGCAGATGAAGATGTCGTCCTCAAAGTCAAAGAGTGTCATTTCATCGACTCCAACAAAATCGCTGCGGAGAAATGAGGAAAAAGCTTCAACGCAAACGCACGTTTTCATAAACGCGTCTACATCCCCACCGCAAGAAAAAGAGCAAAACATTTCAAACTTGAATAATAATAACATTTACAGTGACAACGATAACGACGACGACGATGTGTACGATAGAAATGAAGAAGAATCGATTCCGGCTGAATTCATGCGTGTTCCAGAACTTCCTTCAAAGCCGGTTTGGAAAGATGTAGAGGACGAAGTTAGTTTTGTTTCCGAAGTCGTCCATCAAGATGGAAAAATTACTAGAAAATATTCCGATGGAAGACAAATTACTAAATCGTTCGATGTGGATACTTTTCGCGTCGTAAACGGTAAGACGATGACTATATATTACCATAACGGTGACATAAAAAACACGATTACGGATAAACAAAAGGGAGTTCATATCGTACAATATCTCTACCGAGACGCAAAAACTTGGCAGTCCTCTTATAAAATGGGAGCCAATAACAACTCGTTCTCGATTTTTCATTACTTGGATTCTCGCGAGGTTGAAATAGAGTACCAAAACAAAATTAAGGACGTGCATAGAGAGAATGGTGAGATTTGGAGGATCTATACAGATCAATCGCAAGAAATGATCGGTTGTAAATAATATTATGAATAACATTCGATGTGTACATGCGCGCATATGTAAGTTACTACGTTTTTGAAAATATCTCTTGCCGACCGATTTCTTTGGACATTTCTGTTATTAAATCTCTAAATTTATCACACAAAAACCACACTTATTCGTTATTATATACATTATTTCTAATGTCATCTGCGACAACGATCGATGTTAGAACGGCATCATACGAGCAACTTTCTGTAAGTTAATATAATGACGATCTCTCGCGCATATGCCTCTGTGTTTGAATTAATGTTTAACAGTACATCTTCTTCTCTGTCCTAATATTCGAAGTGTTTCGAGAGAGAGAGAGAAGAAAAGAGATTGGATTGGATTGACTTTCTTCCCTTTTTTCTTCTTCTTCTTCTTCTTCTTCCGCGCTAAACATACACACTTACTCTTCATATTCTTCAAATTCTTACGCTCTCATCTATAAACATAAATACTATAAATAATAACAGGTATTACAAGAGCAATTGAAACATGATTTAGATACTTGCGCAGATTCGTTACAGAAGTTACAACAAGCCGTGAGTAAATTTCACTCATCCGGTTTAGCTCTTGAAGGATTAGCAGAGGAAGAGGAAGGGACGCCGATGATGATTCCAGTGACTGAATCGTTATACGTGCCAGGAAAAGTTGGGAAAACGGACAAAGTTTTAGTCGACATAGGCACTGGATACTTCGTAGAGAAGACCCCGAAAGGTGGAGAAGAGTATTGCAAGAAGAAAGTACAAGATTTAAGAACAAACATGGAGAAAATAATAGGAGTAGTTCAAATGAAACGAAAACAATTAGTGCTCGTGAGCGATAACTTGCACGCTAGAGAACAACAAGGATTAGCTAAATAATAATAAGAATGTGTTTAATACTAATACTAATAGTTTTTAATAGCCGCTATCTTCTTCTACTGCTGTCAAAACGTTGTTGTTTGCGAGACGAAAATGACCAAGAAATTCTGTATTGCCTTCTTTCGCCCCTCTTATTGGCGAATCAGTGTGATTTATGTATTCATATCCAATAGATTCAGCGCCTTTGATGACGTTTTGGATGACTTCCTCGTGCACTTTCGTATCTCTAACGACACCTTTGCTCCCGATTTGTTCTCTTCTCGCTTCAAATTGTGGTTTGATTAATACAATCAAATCGCTATTAAGTTTTGATACTTTAGCCACGTTTGGCAAAACTTTTAATACAGAGATGAAACTTAAATCTAACGTCACGCATTCGACTAAGTCTGGCAACGTTTCTAAATACCTTAAATTCTGTCGTTCCATTACAACTACTCGTTCGTCAGTTCTAATCTTTTCGTGCACTTGTCCATACCCGACGTCTACGCCGTATACTTTCCTAGCGCCTTTTTGTAACAAACAATCAGTAAAACCGCCCGTACTTAAACCAGAGTCTAAGCATATCTTCCCATTAACGTCGATGTTGAAAAACGATAAAGCTTTTTCTAATTTCAATCCTCCTCTGCATACGAATTTCGGCTCTTCGGCGAGAACTTCTATTTTCACCGTCGGTTTCAACTTTGTGCCAGGTTTCGTTACTTTCTGTCCGTCGACGAGGACTTTTCCTTGTTGTATCCAAGACTGGACGACGTTTCTCGATAAGGACGGGTTCGTGCTCAAAGTCAACTCATCGAGTCTTTGCTTCTTGTTCATGTTCGTTATTATTACAGTTTGTGTTCCTGTTTGTTGTTGTGTTATTTCTAATTCTTCTTCATCGTCAGTACTACTACTATATATACAAGTGGTGCTGATTAATCTTCTCCTTCTAATTCTGTTTATGTCTATGTTCATGTCCTCGTTATTATTATGTCTATAACCCATCACGTTTGTTGAATAAGTTGCAAAATTTTGTGTTATTG
>Ga0209830_10004239_pt1 | contig 10552 bp, 12 predicted proteins | sample ArcticOcean_MG_C_12_FD_187439 | JGI IMG/M metagenome (GOLD analysis project Ga0209830, IMG submission 187439) | Marine microbial communities from western Arctic Ocean - ArcticOcean_MG_CB8_130 (SPAdes) (version 2) | ecosystem: Environmental > Aquatic > Marine > Oceanic | place: Arctic Ocean...
AAATTCCGTTAATTTCACTTTCTGAGAAACCAACTTTTTTTAGACCAATCTCTATATTTTTAAATCCCCTTGCATCTAAAAACCACTTTGGTTGTTTTGGAAAGCCTACTTTATTTTTAGAACCTTCACCATAATTTTTATTTTTACTCCAAGTTCCATTTCTCATCCATTCAACAACTGTATCTGGATGATTTAAACAAAGATCTGAACCAATCCCAATCTTATCTGTACCCATTATTTCTGCAGTTTGCGCAGTCATCTCACAAAAACTTTCTAGTGTGCAATTAGTGTTATCTTTTAGATGATGGGGATAAAGTGATAGTCCTAACATTCCATTATTCTCAGATAAAATTTTTAATAATTTGTTTGATTTATTTCTTTTGGCTGCATGCCAAAATGAAGGGTTTGCATGAGTAATTGCTATTGGTTTTTCACTTATTTCTATCGCATCAATTGTACTTTGTTCGGCTGAGTGAGACATATCAATTACAATTCCAACTCTATTCATTTCTTTAATTGCTTCTTTACCAAAATTAGTAACTCCACTATCGGTTTTTTCATAGCAGCCTGAAGCCAACAAAGATTGATTATTATACGTAAGCTGCATAAATCTGCACCCGAGTTCATAAACTTTTTCTATCAAGCCTATGTCATCTTCTATTGGTGAGCAGTTTTGAAAGCCAAAAAAGATTGCTGTTTTATTATTTATTTTTGCTTTTTCGATATCTTCAAAAGATTTTCCCAAAAAAATTAAATCAGAATTTTCTTCAAAATGTTTATTCCATGAATTAATAACGTTTTGAAGTTCATTAAAATCTTCATGATAAACAATGGTTGCGTGAACCGCATCTAAACCAGCCTGTCTATTTATTTCAAAAATTTCTCTATTCCAATTGCAATACTGTAAATTATCTATTTTAAAATTCATTGATTTTTATTATCTTTTCAGAATATCAATAAGCTTCATAAATTCTATTAATTTTATTGAAATATTAGCTTTAATTTGAAATAACTATATAGGTGATAATAAATTTAACACCTAATGCCTAAAATTAAATCAAATAAAGTCTCAATTGTAATGGGGAGTCAGTCAGACTTCAGAACAATGATCCATTGTCAAAAAGTACTTAAAAAATTGAATATTAAATATGAAACTAAGATTATTTCAGCTCATCGAACTCCAGAAAGAATGTATGAATTTGCTAAAAAAGCTGAGAAAAAAAATATTTCAGTAATTATTGCTGGTGCTGGTGGCTCAGCACACTTACCTGGGATGATTTCTGCGCTAACATCTTTACCCGTATTGGGTGTGCCAATAGAAAGTAAAAAACTTAAAGGTTTAGATAGTCTGTTGTCTATAGTCCAAATGCCAAAAGGTATACCTGTTGGAACATTAGCTATTGGAGAAGATGGAGCAATTAACGCTGCACTACTGGCAGCTTCTATTATGGCAATTAATGATCTTAAGATAAAAAAAAATCTTAAACAATGGCGACAAAGTCAAAGTAAATCTGTAAAAAAAAAACCTAAATAATTTTGATATGTCTAATCCAGTTTTAGGTATTATTGGTGGTGGGCAACTAGGCAGTATGCTTGCTGTAGCTGCAAAAAAATTGAATATCAAAACAGTGGTTTTTTCTGACGATATTGATTCACCAGCAGAAAAATTTTCAGATGAATTTATCTTTGGAGAATATAGTAATAAAGATAAAATTAATGAATTAGTAAATAAAGTTGACGTTATAACTTATGAATTTGAAAATATTCCTTTTGAGACATTAAATGAAATAAATGAGAACAAGCCAGTTCTTCCAAAACCCTCAATAAACAGAATTATTCAACATAGATTAGCTGAAAAAGATTTTATAAATAGATTAAAAATAAGAACCACACAGTATATTTCAATTGAAAATAAATCAGAATTAAATGCAGCGCAGCAATTAATACCTGGCCTACTTAAAACAACAACGCTAGGTTATGACGGTAAAGGCCAACATCTTATAAATAATATAGACGATATAAATAATTTAAAAATTGATTTAACTAAAGGCTATATATTAGAAAAACTGGTAAAGTTAAAAAAAGAAATTTCTGTAATAATTACACGTTTTAGTGATCAAAAATATGAAATTTATGAACCGATAGAAAATCAGCATGAAGATCAAATATTAAAATATTCTGTTATACCTGCTCACATTAGTGATAAAATTTTAAAACAGTCTAAAAAATGGGCCATACAGTTAGCAGAAGAATTAAAGTATGTTGGTACTCTATGTGTAGAATTTTTTATAGATAGAAATGATAATCTTTATGTGAACGAAGTTGCTCCAAGGGTTCACAACTCAGGACACCTAACTATCAACGCTTATAATGTCAGTCAGTTTGAAAACCATGTGAGGGCTGTATGTGAATTAGAACAAGTTCCAACCCATAAAATTTCTAACGCCAAAATGTTAAACATTCTTGGAAGTCAAATAGCAGTTTATAGAAAATTACAATTCAATAAAAATGAATTTTTTTATGATTATCTAAAATTAAAAATAAAAGAAAAAAGAAAAATGGGGCACTTAACTACTCTAGTCGAATAAATACCTACTAAAATATGAAAAAAATTATAGGTTTCTTAATTGTAATTCTTGCTTATAACTCTTTTGCAACTGCAAAAATATATTAAAATAAATGTTAAAATCAATAGAAAGCAATTTTGATAACTCAGAAGTAAATGAAATGCTTGTTAAACACTTCATTGAACTAAGATCTGTATCACCAGAAGGAAGTGCGCATGTTCTAGATATAGCTGGACTTAAAAACCCTACTATAAAATTTTGGAGTTTGTGGGAAGATGACCAATTAATGGGTAGTGGTGCACTTAAGTTTTTAGATAAAGAGCATGGTGAATTTAAATCTATAAGAGTTAATGATAAATTCAGAAAAAAAGGAAATGGGACTAAAGTTATTAATCATTTGATTGATGAAGCAAAAAAATTGGATATTAAGAAGTTAAGTCTTGAGACTGGTGCGGGTATTTTTTTTAATCCAGCAAGGAAGCTATTTAATCAGTGTGGATTTAAAGTTTGTGAACCCTTCTCTCATTACAATGAGGATGTTAATTCAGTATATATGTGCTTGTTAATAAGCCAATAAGAGGGTTTTTATAGTGGACATTAGTTTAATTTAGTTGACAAAACCTTAATAAATCTAAACAAGACGGGATTGCTTAATTATAAGTAATAAAAGTAACATAACACAAAGAATATAAGAAGGTTATAAATATGAGTCTACAAGGTAAAGTAAAATGGTTCAATCCAACTAAAGGTTTTGGTTTTATTGAAAGAGAAGATAAAGAAAAAGATGTATTCGTTCACGTTTCAGCAGTAAGAGATGCTGGTATGAACGGTTTAGATGAAGGTCAAGCTTTGACTTTTGAAGTTGAAGATGGTCCAAAAGGTCCTTCAGCGGTAAACTTAAAAACTGCATAATATTCACACTTTATTATTGGCTGCAATTATTTAATTAAATAATTTTATTTATCTAGTTAAAAATTGCAGCCAGTACCAATTAGTTTCTTCTAAGAAAATCTACCACAATTTTATTAAATTCATCTGGCTTCTCTAAATGTACATTGTGTGAGCAGCCCTTAATTATTTTTAAATCACTATTAGGAATATTATCATTCAGGGTTTCAACTTGATTAAAATTATAGGCTTTGTCTTGATCACCCCAAATTATTAATGTTTCATTTTTGATATTTTGTAAATTTTTAACCCCATCCCAATTTTTCATAGCAATTAATCCATTATCAGCAGCCTCTAAAGAAGTTTGTTTTCCAGCCTCCTCACAAAGATAGAAATACTTTGCTTTTTCTTCTTCTATAAACCAAGTTTGAGCTATTCTATAAGCAGTATCTTTCAGTCCATTAATCTTTAATTTTTTTCTAGATTGATCAATGGTTTCAAATCTACCAGGTATATTTCCTCTTGGACCAGTTCCATAACAAATCAATTTTAAAATTTTGTCTCCTGCAATTTTTGCTATTTCTTGCACAATCATTCCACCCATCGAATGTCCTAGTAAATTAAATCTTTTTATTTCTTTTTTTTCTAGTAAGTTCAGTATTGATTTGGCCATACCTTCAATTGAGTTACATGAGTTAAAAGTTCTGCTATTTCCAAAACCTGGAAGTGCTGGGGCAATAACTCTAAAATTGTCTTTGAAAAAATTTATTTGTGGTCCCCACATATCTGATGAGCCTAAAAACCCATGAACTAGAACTAAAGGAATTCCACTACTAGTATCTTCAGCAAATATATCTTGCATATTTATTAATTATTAATAATCATTGAATATATCAATTATGATTAAAAGAAAAATAACTAATCTATACGATGTTGAGTTTGTTCCATTTGATAATTATGGCTCTCCAGTACCTGGTATGAATTGGCACAAAATTAGTTATGATAAAAAAAATGGTGGGCACGGTACATATCTTCTAAAAATGGACCCAAGCGCAAAAAGTCTACCTCATATGCATATGGGGTTTGAAGAGTTTTTAATGTTAGAAGGAGAACTAATTGACCCTGATAACAAAATTTTTAAAAAAGGCGATTTTATAACATTTGAACCTGGTTCAACTCACTCATCCTACACTAAAGAAGGTTGCTTAATTTTAGTTTTTATGAGAGGTATTAATCAACCGTTGCAACAAGAGTAGTAAAACAAACTTTAAAAAGAATTTAAAAGTATTTATAATTATGATTGGTATTTTAGGTGGGATGGGAACACAAGCTGGGCTTGATTTTTGCAATAAACTAGCCATGCTAAATAGAGGAAAAATTGATCAAGAGTACCCTCTTTTCATACTTTATAATAAATCCAATATACCAGGTAGACCAGAATCAATAGGAGTTCAAACTAGAACATTTTCATCCCTTCCAAGAAATGCCAAAAATATTACCAAGTATAATGAGGTTTTAAAAAGTTTGCTTGATGGTTGTAGGTCGCTAGAAAAAAGTGGCTGCAAGTTTATTGTAATACCCTGCAACACTGCTCATTACTGGTATGAAGATTTAAAAAGAAAAATTAAAATTCCAATTATAAACATGCCTAAAGAAGTTTTTTTACATACAAAAAAGATTTGCAAGAAGAATACAAAGATTGGCCTACTGGCCACAGAGGGCACTTTAAGAACAGAAATTTATGAAAAACTATTTAAAAATGAATATGAATTAATTAAACCTCTACATAATTTACAAATCAAATCTGTTAATAAAACAATCAAACATGTTAAAATGGGAAATATAAAGTTAGCAGAAAAATCTATTAAACCAGCGATAAATTATTTAATTAAAAATAATTGCAAAAAAATTATATTAGGTTGTACTGAATTACCCATAGCAATTTTTGCATTTAAATCTTTAAAGAATGTAAAAATATCAAAGCTATATTTAGATCCAAATTTAATATTGGCGAGTTCTTCTATGAAAAGATATAGAAATAGGTAATGCTCTCCAAAACTAAAAAGCCATATGTCATATATATAGCTGAAATTATCTATTCATATGTTTCAATCATTAAGAATAGATATTCCAACATTGAAACAAAAGAGGCAATTAATAAATTTATGGAAACTGAAGAGTTTAAAAAATTAAGTAGTGGAACACTTCACGATGAATGGTTTGCCAAATTAAAAAAAAATAATTATCTTGATCAAGAAACTGGAGATAAAATACCTGATGAAACAATTAAACTTTTAGAGATTCAAAAAGATATGACTATAAAGCAACTAATTACGGTGCCGAAGCTTTATGAAACAAAAAATAATACCCTGATTGAACCTTCAAATCGAGCTCACCAGTTTTTATGGCGTATGTGTGAAAGTTATGAACTTTGGTGTAACGAAACAGATCAGTCAGAACAATTGTTACTTAAGATTATTGATTAGCTAAATCTTTTATACCACTTTTTTTATTTATCTTTTTAACAACATTAAAAAAATTATTTGCATTTGTATTTCGATCCTCTTCACTCATATCTAAAAAAGTTTTTATATTTTCTGCTGGAGTTTTTCCTGTGATTTTAGCCACAGTTTTGCTCGACACGTAAGATAATCCAGCCTGGTGTATATTTCCTGTACTAGCAACAGTTATTGCTGGTCCTAAAAATGCTGAACTTTGTATACATCCATTAAAAAGGAACAAAATTAATATTTTACAAATTATTTTAATCATTATTGAATCACTAAGTTACTTTTATGCTTTTTATCTTTTAACTCAACCTTCAATATTAACCTAACTATACTTTTTAATGCTTGTTCGATTTGGGTTTTTTTGTTTTGATGCTTTTTATATTATTGAGTAAGATTCATTTTTTTTCTTGTTTCTTTAATTCTTTTTTTAATTAATTTTTCAAAATCAGAATCTTCATCTTTAGGTTGTAATAAATTTTTAATATTTTCCCCTGGTGTTTTTCCTGTAATACTGGTTACCGCCTTATTAGAGCCATAACTTAATCCAGCTTGAAATACGTTGCCAGTACTACTTAGCGTATACATAGGTCCCAATAATGCTGTATTTTGCACACAACCATTATGAAAGCTTAAAAATATTATTGCTAAAATTATTTTTTTTAAAATCATTATTCTTTGGAACAATCTTATTCATTATAAGATACAACTCAAGGTAGAATATTATTATTTTTCCACATAATGTCTGAAATTATTTAGGAAATTAACTTATAAACCATTAATGATTAGAGTTTTTCCTTTAATTTTCGTTATTCTATGGTCCTCAGCTTTTGTCACTACAAAGCCAATAATTGATAATAGTGATCCTTTTGCAGCACTAGCTTTTAGATTTTTTTTTGTTGCATTAGGTTTCATGATTTTTTCAATATATAAAAAACAAAAAATTTTAATCGATAAAAAAAATTTAATTCAATCTATTTTTAGTGGTGTTCTATTTCATGGTATTTATTTAGGAGGTGTTTTTTTTTCAGTTTCAGTTGGAGTGCCAACTGGTATTGCGGCATTAATTGTAACTTTGCAACCTATTTTAATTAATTCTGTGGCAGGTAAGTTTTTAAATGAGGAAGTTTCTTTTAAACAATGGATCGGAGTAATGCTTGGTTTTTTGGGTGCTGCATTAGTTTTAGGTTTTGATATTGGCACAAGTCTTCCTGTTATTGGAGTTACAGCTTCCTTTATAGCTTTATTGGCAATTACAACCTCAACCTTATGGCAAAAAAAAATAGGTACTAATTTACCACTGTCTGTAAGTAACATGTACCAAGCTGTAGGTGGATGTCTTTTTCATATAATTGTTGTTATTGTTTTTACTGAACCATATATAAATTTTACTTCCACTTTTTTTATAGCTATTAGCCATCAAATATTTTTAGTATCATTTGGTGCATTTACAATATTAATGTTTTTAATTAAAAATAACTCTGCAAGTAAAACAGTGTCCATATTTTTTTTAATACCACCAACTACAGCAATAATGGCGTGGCTATTTCTAAATGAAATGTTAACTAATTTAGATTTAATTGGTTTTGCTGTAGCTACACTTGGTGTTTATATCGCTACAAGAAAAAATAAAGCTTAAATACTTTTATAACCAAACTCTAAACAGCTATCTGTAATTGAGTGATATAAGGATTCACCAAAACTTCTTAGAGTAAATATTCTTATTTTATTTCGATTGTCATTTAGCACATCAATTGTAACAGACATCCCATTAAAAGTTGAATTTAAGCTGTTATCTTTTTTTAATTCATTAAAATTATAAGGACATCCTTTTTTTAGTACTTCTTTTGCATTAGCACCATCTAGCTCAATTATTGCTCTTGAGTGAGATAAATTAGTAATTGCAAAATTATTTTCATCAAATTTTTCAACGATTTCTTTTAAAAGATTTTTTTTACTTGAAACTAAAAGCCAGTTATTTGGTCCATTCCACAAAATTCTTGTATTATTATTATTCGATACATTTAGGGGTTCATTCTTTAAGCTTAAGTCGTCAATTTTTAAACTATCTAACGAAGTTGAAGAATTTTTATATTGAACTATTTGAATGATTAATAAATCTTTATTTTCTGAAATCTTTAATAAATCTTTTTCATTTTTATCTTCATAATCACCAAAAAGACCTTTGGTATGAACATTTTCTAGAGCAGATACAGAGGTCATGATCTTACTCTTTCACCTTTTGGATCCACATAATGTGAGGAAACTATCTCAACTGGTATTGTTATATTTTTTAATGGTGACATTACAAATAGCTTTTGACCAATCATATTTTTTCCATCTTTGAGAATGGCTAGAGAAAATGGATTATCATGCTCAACACTCCAACATGAAGCTGAGATGTATCCTAATTTAGGATTTGGAAGTTGTGCGTTAGCATCTTTTACTAAGTGAGACCCTTCTGGAATACTAGTTTTTTTATCTAAAGGAACAACACCTACAACTTTTTGTCTATCTTCTGCTATAAAAGCTTTTCTATTCAATGATCTTTTTCCAATAAAATCTTTCTTTTTACTAATTAGTCCTTCTAAAGAATTATCATATGGAATTGTTCTCCCATCTAACTCTGAACCAGCTACATGTCCCATCTCAATTCTTAATGTTGATAATGCCTCTGTTCCATATGGTTGAATTTTAAATTCCTTACCAACTTCTATGATTTTTTCCCACATAAAGTTTCCATTATCTGATTCTACGTTGACTTCGTATGCAAGTTCACCTGAAAATGAAATTCTAAAAATTCTTGCCATAACACCAAATAACTTTGTTTCTAGGTAGCCCATAAATGGTAGGCCTTCATTCGATGCATCTACGTGTGGAAATAATTTCTGCATCAAGTCTCTAGATTTAGGTCCTGCTATAGCTGCACCTGCCCATTGCTCTGTTGAAGAAACAACATTTACATTTAACTCTGGCCATACTAATTGTAGGTAATACTCAAGATGTGATAAAACATTTGCTGCTTGAGCAGTAGTTGTTGTCATATGATAATGATTTTCTGAAATTCTAGTGGTAGTTCCGTCATCCATTACAATTCCATCTTCTCTTAACATTACACCATATCTTGCTTTACCAACTGGTAGTTTTAACCAAGCATTTGTATACACTCTATTTAATAATTCCACAGCATCTGGTCCCTTAATATCAATTTTACCTAAAGTAGTAACATCACATACACCGACATTTGCTCTAACATTTTTCGCTTCTCTCTTTGATCCTTCAAATAATGTTTCATTTCCTTGTTTGTAAAACCTTGGTCTTAACCAAACACCCGCATCCACAAATACTGCATTATTTTTTTCATGCCATGAATGTAATGGTGATTTTCTTGTTGGTCTCGAATGCTTTCCCACTTCTCTTCCAACAATTGCACCAATAGTAACCGGGGTATATGGAGGTCTAAAAGTAGTATGACCTACTTCTGGTACAATTTTATTTTCTATATTTGAAACTAACTGTAAACCATTGAGATTACTAGTCTTTCCTTGATCTGTTGCCATTCCAAGTGTTGTGTATCTTTTAACATGCTCAATAGATCGGTATCCTTCTTTTAGTGCAATCTCTATATCAGAAACAGCCACATCATTTTGAAAATCTAAAAACCTTTTATAATTTTTTCCTTTTGGTAGTGGAACACACCAAAATTTATCATGGGTTGTTTTATTCTTTTCAACAACAATGGGGTGTGAAATTTTGTTATCATTTTTAGTTATTTTTTTAGATAGCTCATAGCCAGCATTAAATGAATCTTTTAAAGTTTCTGCAAGCGTGAATATTCCATTTGCTGCTCCTAATGTAGTTTCATTTTGTTTTGATATGCCGGGTACAAAAGCATCTATATCCTTATCAAATTTAGTTTTATTACCAGATTGAGACGCTAAATGTATTGTTGGTGTCCAAAAACCAGATACACAAATACAATCACAAATAATATTTTCTAAAACCCCTAAGTCATTTTTATTATCTGAAATTTTAGCAATTTCTGCAGCATTCACTTTTTTATAACCCTTTGCAGCAACAACTACATATGAGAATTTAATTTGTATACCTAGATTTGTAGCTTCTTCTATTATTTCTGAATTAGGTTCTTTTCTTGTATCTAGTATGATTGGTTCAACTCCATTTTTTTTAAACTCAATTGCAGTTTCATAGCCACTGTCATTGTTTGTAAATATTAAAGGTTTTTTCCCAACTAACACTCCGTAGACTTTTAAATATTCTTTTGCTGCTGATGATAGCATTACACCTGGTGTATCATTATTTCCAAAGACTAATGGTCTTTCAATTGATCCTGATGAAATTAAAACTTCTTTTGCTCTAATATACCAAAGTCTTTGCTTTGGATGATATTTTTTTGTTTTAGGTAAATGATCACTTATCTTTTCTGACATAACTAACATGTTATGATCATAATAACCAAAAACCTGAGATCTATTTTTCACAGTAACATTAGGCATTTCTTTAAGTTCAGCTATTATATTTTCTGCCCATTCTTTCCCAGTTTGATTTCCGATGTTAACTTCACTAGTT
>Ga0209830_10004241_pt1 | contig 10547 bp, 11 predicted proteins | sample ArcticOcean_MG_C_12_FD_187439 | JGI IMG/M metagenome (GOLD analysis project Ga0209830, IMG submission 187439) | Marine microbial communities from western Arctic Ocean - ArcticOcean_MG_CB8_130 (SPAdes) (version 2) | ecosystem: Environmental > Aquatic > Marine > Oceanic | place: Arctic Ocean...
ATTATTTATAAAGTAAAAACACCTAAAATACTTTGTTATAATGATCTGTTGAGTGAATGCTCTATTGCTTGCTCATCAGTTCTTCTTAAAAAAAAAACGTTAAAAAAAACACAATTTAGGAATTTTAAAACAAAAGAGGATTATATGCTCTGGCTAGATCTGTCCAAAAAAGGTTATAAGTTCTCTGGTATAAATAAGTTTTTGTCTATTTACAGAGTGCGTTCAAGCTCATTATCTAACCTTCATTTTAATAAGATTTATTCTGCTTTTAAAATTTACTCACATCACTTAAATTATAATTTTTTATACTCAGTTATTTTTGTAATAAGACTTTATATAAATGCCTTTAAAAAGAAGTACCTATAATAATAAAAAATTTATTTATAGAATCATTAATATTTTAATTGTAGGATTGAAAAATAATAAAACTATTATAAATATCTAAAAATGAATATTTCAAAAAAAAAAAAATTTGAGTCTTTTTTTAAAGACTACATTTTAACTCTAGAGAACAAGCTAAAAAATATTCATTTAGATAAACTTTTTGTTGCTTCAGAACTTATATTAAAAACTATAAAAAAAAATAAACATATTTATGTTTGTGGAAATGGAGGATCTGGTGCAATTGCAGATCACTATATTTGTGATTTTTTTAAACAACTATCCAAATATACAAATTTAAAAGCAAAAATTAGAAGTTTGAATTCAGACCAATATTTGCTTTCAGCAATATCAAACGATATTTCTTATAGTGATATATTTAGTGTCCAAGCAGAACGATATTTTGTGACAGGTGATATATTAATAATAATAAGTTCATCAGGAAACTCAGCAAATATTAAAAAAGTTTTAAAATTTTGTAAAAAAAAGAAAATTAAAACTATTGGTTTTTCAAATTTTAGTGGTGGTTTTTTAGACAAAAATTCTGATATCTCAATTCATAGCAAGGTAAATAATTATGGTGTAGGAGAAGATATAAATCATATATTGATGCACCTGCTTATGCAATTCATTGCTAAAACAAATTTAAATATTGAAAATATAAAAAATAAGAAAATTATACTATAAAAATGATTCTGATTACTGGTTGTGTAGGTTTTATAGAGTTTCATCTTGCTAACAAACTACCGATAGAGAAAAAAAAACCTAAAGCTATTGGAATATCTTTTTACTTACTAAATAAAAAAAAAACTCATGCTTAAATGTTTTTTTTTTGATCGTGATGGAGTTTTAATTAAAAATTATGGCTATGTTTATGAAATTAAAAAATTAAAATTTCTCAAAGGAGCAATTAATGCAATTAAGTTGCTAAATAAAAATAAAATTAAAGTAATTGTAATTACCAATCAATCAGGTATTGCACGTGGCTATTTTTCTGAAAAAAAATTATTACTATTTCATAAAAATATTAATAAAATATTAATGAAATTTAATGCAAAAATTGATGATTTTTATTATTGTCCATATCATCCATCTGCAAAAGTTAAAAAGTATAAAAAAATAACAAATCTTAGAAAACCTGGTAATGGTATGTTACTTAATGCTATTAAAAAGTATAAATTAAAACCAGCAGATTGTTTTATGATTGGAGACGAAAAAAAAGATTTTTTATCATCTACAAAAACAAAAATTAATTTTCAATATAAAAAAAATTATTCTTTAGATAAACAGATAAAAAAAATAATAAGTAAAAACAATGAAATTTGAATTACTTATAATTTTTTTTTTTATCACTATTTTATTTACCATTAATTTTTTTTTAAAAAAATTCAATATAAGTCTTGATAAAGCATCAACTAGTGAAAACCATAAAGCACTTTTAAGATCTGATAGTTTTACCCCAATATCAGGAACATATTATTTTCTACCAATAATTCTTATTTTATTTTATCAATTAGATTTTATTATAATAATCTTTTGTAGTTTATTTTTCTTATTAGGTTTGATGTCTGATTTAAAAATTATTACTTCATATAAATCGAGATTGATAGTTCAATTTTTGTTCTTGTCGTTACTATTTTTTATAAGCAAAGATATTATAATAGATACCAGAATAGATTTTATAGATAATTTAATGCAGCATAATTTAGCACGAATTATAATATGTACTTTTTTCTTCATGGTTCTTATTAATGGTTTTAATCTTATTGATGGTGTTAACTGTTTATGTGGTCTAAATTTTTTAATAATATCTTTTTTTATATATTTATTAGTTCAAAATGAAAATATAGATTTTATATATTATGAACTAAATATATTTATTTTATCTTTATTAATTTTTTTATTGTTTAATTTTTTTGGTAAGAATTTTCTTGGTGATGGTGCTGCATATGGAATAAGTTTTTTTCTTGGATATATTTTGGTTAAAGTTTCTTTAACAAACAGTATGATTTCACCTTATTTTGTTGCAAATTTACTATGGTACCCAGCGTTTGAAAATTTGTTCTCTATTCTTAGAAGAAATCTTTCTAATAAAAATAACTATTTACCTGATAATGATCATTTACATCAATTAATTTTTAAATATTTTAAAAATAAAAATTTCATCACAACTAATTTTTTACTTAGTTCATTTGTTGGAATAATTATTAATTTAATTTTGTTAATAATTTTCTCAATTGGATATATATTTTACAATCATACGATCATACAAATTATATTGATCTTATGTGGTATTTTCTTATATCTGATATCATATTACTCTTTAAAAAATAAACTAAAGTAGTTTTACAAAATTTTTATTTAGGTAAGATTCTGTTGTATTTTTTTTATTTTCTTCTGTAATTATTACTAAATATTTATTATAAAATTTGCTTAATTAGTTATTTTAATTTTTAAGATAAAATAATCAAAAACTTAAAGTATGATTTTAGTTAAAAATACTATACGTGTTATAAGATAATATTATGTTAAAATCAGTAATCATCAAATTAATTAATTAGTGTTTCTTCTATGAAAAAAAATATTATTGTTACTGGTGGAGCTGGTTTTGTTGGATCTAATATGATCTTATTATTATTAAATAAAACTAAATACAATATTATTAGTATAGATAATTATTCGACTGGAAGTGTTAAAAATCATATTAAGGATAATAGAATTAAATATATAAAATCTGATACAAAAAATATATCAAACACTTTAAAAAATTATAAACATAAGATTCATTCACTTTTTCATTTTGGTGAATTTGCACGAATCTTTCAAAGTTTTTTAAATATGAACGAATGCATTAATTCAAATTCAACTGGATCTAATGAAGTTTTTAATTTCTGTTTAAAAAATAAGATTAAATTAATTTATTCTGCAACATCTGCAACTTTGGGGAATCAAGGTGAAGATAAAAATCTGTCTCCATATGCTTTTACTAAAGCAAAAAACTTAGAAATGTTAGAAAATCTAAAAACTTGGTTTAACTTTAAATTTGAAATAATTTATTTCTACAATGTATATGGTCCTAAGCAGATAAATTTGGGTAATATGGCTACCGTTATAGGGATTTTTGAAGACCAGTCTAAAAATAATATTCCACTAACTGTTGTAAAACCTGGCACTCAATCAAGAAGATTTACTCATGTAAAAGATACTGTTGAAACCTGTTATTATGCATGGAAGCAAAATAAATGTAGACACTATAGCATATCTAGTAAAAAAAGCTTTTCTATCATTGATGTAGCAAGAATGTTTGGTAACAGTATTAAATTTTTACCAGCTAGAAGTGGTGAGAGATACGTTTCTTCCTTAACAGGTATGAATTTGTCCAATAAAGTATTACAGAGATTTGGAAAAATTGACCTTAAAGAATACATAAAAAGCCACATTAAAAACCTTTAAAATAGCATTATTTTTTGTTTACAATATAATTTAATTATATATAACGAGGCCGCCGGTGATTATTGCGAAGGGGTAATACCCGATCCCATTCCGAACTCGGAAGTCAAGCCCTTCAGCGCCAATGGTACTTTGTCTTAAGGCACGGAAGAGTAGGACATTGCCGGCTATAAAAAATATTATGAAAATTAAAAGCTCATTAAAATCCTTAAAAAAGAGAGATCTCAACTCTAAGTTAGTTAGAAGAAGAGGTAGGGTTTATATAATCAATAAAACAAACCCAAAATTTAAAGCAAGGCAGAAGTAATTTTTATGGATAACGAAAACCATAAAAATACCTGGAGCAACTTCACAAAATTTGTACTGTGGGGAACAGTCGCTGTAATAGGTGTTTTAGTTTTAATGGCAATATTCTTGCTGTAGAGTTCTCTTATGAGAATCGCTTCAATTTTAGAAAATAAAAAAATAGAAAAAAGAATTGCAATTACTCCTGATATTGCAAAAAAATATAAAGCTCTTGGTTTTGAAGTCTCTATTGCTGAAAATTATGGTGAACATTTAGGGTTTAAGGATAACCAATATAAAGAATTAGGTGTAAAAATTTTCAGGGATACAGAAGAGGTTATAGACGGTGCTGACCTTGTCGTTCAATTAGGGTTACCAGTAGATGATATAACTTCTTTGATAAAAGAAAATCAAACATTAATTGGCATTATGAATCCTTATAATAATAAAGAAAAAATAGATAATTTGATAAAAAATAAAATCAATATTTTTTCATTAGAATTATTACCAAGAATAACTAGGGCACAGTCTATGGATATATTATCTTCACAAGCTAACTTAGCTGGATATAAAGCGGTTATCGAATCATTTTCATATTTTGAGAAAGCCATACCAATGATGATGACTGCAGCTGGAACTGTTCCTGCAGCAAAAGTATTAGTTGTTGGTGCAGGTGTTGCGGGTCTTCAAGCAATTGCAACTGCAAAAAGAATGGGGGCCATTGTATTTGCAACAGATGTAAGAATGACATCTAAAGAACAAGTTGAAAGTTTAGGAGGTAAATTTTTAACAGTAGAAGGTACAGAAAACCTTGAAACCGAAGGAGGCTATGCAAAAGAAGCTTCTGAAGATTTTAAAAAAAAACAGGAAGAGTTGTTAGGTGAAACATTAAAAAAAATTGATATTATAATATGTACAGCTTTAATACCTGGAAAAAAAGCGCCAATAATAATTAAAGAGAGTATGATTAATAATATGCAAGCAGGATCTGTTATTTATGATTTAGCTGCTGTCCAAGGAGGAAATACAGCCTTTTCTGAGGTAGACAAGATAGTAAATAAAAATGGAGTGAGAATTATGGGTGAAACAAATATTTTAAATAAATTACCAATTTCGGCATCAATTTTATATGCAAAAAATGTGTTCAATTTTGTTGTAAATTTATACGATAAAGAAAATAAGAAAATTAATATTAATTTAGAAGATGAGATAATTGAAAAGACGTTAATTAAATAAAATTATGGAAATAGATCCCTTTATATTTAGATTAAGTATTTTTATACTTTCAATTTTTATTGGATATTATGTTGTGTGGAGTGTTACACCTTCTTTACACACTCCTTTAATGTCAGTAACAAATGCTATTTCATCAGTAATCATTGTAGGAGCTATTATAGCTGGTTTAGCTGGAAATTCTGATAATATTTTTAATAAATCAAGTATCTTTGGATTCTTAGCAATATCTTTAGCAGCAATAAATATTTTTGGTGGATTTTTAGTTACCCAGAGAATGCTTGCGATGTACAAAAAAAAAAAGAAAGATAAATAATGATATCAGCAAACTTATCAGCAATATTTTATTTGATTTCAGGTATATTATTTATTTTAGCTTTGAGAGGGTTATCTTCTCCAGAAACATCTAGACAAGGTAATTTTTTTGGTATTTTGGGAATGGTAATTGCCATATCAGTCACATTTTTATCTATTGGAAATTTTTCAAGTGGTTTTATCTATGTTTTAATCTTTCTTTTAATAGGGGGTTTAATTGGTGCCTTCATTGCTTATAAGATTCCCATGACTGCAATGCCCGAACTAGTGGCTGGCTTTCATAGTCTTGTAGGTCTCTCAGCTGTGTTTGTTGCAATATCAGCTTTTTTAAATCCAGAAGCCTTTAACCTTGGTTTTCCAGGAAATATTAAACTTGGAAGCTTAATTGAAATGTCAATTGGAGCTGTAGTTGGTGCAATAACATTTTCTGGTTCAATAATTGCTTTTTTAAAGCTTCAAGGGATAATGTCAGGAGCACCAATAACATTTAAAGGTCAGCATCCACTTAATGCATTAATTTTAATTTCTATAATAATTGTAACTTATCTTTTGTGCTCAACTCAATCTTCTAATTTATTTTGGATTTTACTAGCTATTTCTTTTTTAATTGGTTTTTTATTAATAATTCCAATTGGAGGTGCAGATATGCCAGTAGTAATATCAATGTTAAACTCATACTCTGGTTGGGCAGCTGCAGGAATTGGTTTTACTTTAGAAAATACTGCGTTAATAATTACAGGAGCTTTAGTTGGTTCATCTGGTGCAATTTTATCATATATAATGTGTAAAGGTATGAACCGTTCATTCTTTAATGTCATTTTAGGAGGATTTGGAGCAACAGATCAAATTTCATCAGCTGGAAGTAAAGAGCAAAAACCAGTTAAAAGTGGTAATGCAGAAGATGCAGCGTTTTTAATGAAAAATGCTTCATCAGTTATCATTGTTCCGGGTTATGGAATGGCAGTAGCACAAGCACAACATGCTCTAAAAGAAATGGTGGACACATTAAAAAAAAATGACATTAAAGTGTCTTACGCTATACATCCTGTCGCCGGAAGAATGCCTGGACACATGAATGTATTATTAGCAGAAGCAAACGTGCCATATGACGAAGTCTTTGAATTAGAAGAAATAAATAATGATTTTGCTAACACAGATGTAGCTTTCGTAATTGGTGCAAATGATGTGACAAATCCAGCTGCAAAAACTGACCCACAAAGTCCTATTTACGGAATGCCAATTTTAGATGTAGAGAAGTGTAAATCTGTTTTATTTGTTAAAAGAAGCCTATCTCCAGGATATGCTGGAATAGATAATGATCTTTTTTACAAAGAAAACACACTAATGTTATTTGCGGATGCTAAAAAAATGACAGAAGAAATTTCAAAGGCTCTTTAATCAATAAAGTTAATAATCAATATATGCTTTGGCAAAGTTCAAAGATAAAAAAAATATATAAAAAATAACATACTTTTTAAAAATTAATTCTGATTTAATTAAATTATTATCTTTAAACTTAAATAGAAAAAGAATTAAAATTACTATTAAAGGATCAAAGTATTTATAATAAATTGTAAATTGTAAATTATATAGGACCAATAGAGAAAAAATTAGGATATTATTAAAATTGTAAAGGTTAAGAAGATAAAATAGTAGAATACTAATTGTAAATATAAAATAAACTATAAGAGAATTATTTAATAGAATATTAGATAAATGAAAAAAAATTCCACCACCTGCACCTTCTAAAAAATTATAAAAAAAGATATTAACAAAAATAAATAATAGTAGAACTAAAAAATTCAAATTTAGGTAATTAGCTTTAAGTAGTGAAAGTTTTAAATCTTTTATTTTAGGAACTAAAGGTAGAAAGAATAAAAAGAGTATAGTTGTGATTATGACAATTTTATTTATTATGTTATATTTTACAAAAGGATCAACATCATAGACTTCAGCATTTAGTAAATAAAAATCTTTAGTTATAAGAAAGTAAATAGCTGGTAATGCTAGAAAAATATTCAAAAAAATAATTTTTATAGTCTCTTTTGAATTTCTAAAATGTAAATAAAATTTATAAAAAAAATAAAGTGAAAAAACAGAAAAGTTTGGTGTAAAATAAGCTGCTAAAGCTAAAGAAATAATATTGTAATAAGCTAATTTTATTTTTTTTGAATTATTTGGTGAGTGCTCAAATTTTAAATAAAAATAAAGTGAGATGATAAAGAAGGACAATGCCCATAAAAATGGATAAGGCCAAGCTAACAACGTTCTGATAGTTGGCGATAGTAAAAATATAGAAAGTAAGTAAAATTTATTAGTTGAAGAAATATTTTTAAATTTAATGTTAATACATTCATATAGAAAAAAACCCATAGGTAAAATAATAATTAAATTTATAAATTTTAAACTACTAATTTTAAAACCCATTTTTAAAAATAAAGAAAATATCATATAAAAAATAGGGGAATTTCTCATTCCTTCAGCATTGCCTGTATAATTACTTATTGGAAAGTTTTTTAATGTATCAAGAAAATCAAGATAAAAATAAAAAAAATATTTTTCATGATATTGATAATCACTCTTTCCACCACCAAGAGTATCTTCACCGAAGATAAATCCTACAAAAAAACTTAATAAAATAAATGATAAAAAAGTTTTATTTTTTAACATGCTTTAGATGTGAAACGAAATTATGTTTTTTATTTAAAATTAAATTAAAAAGACCATCATGTTGTTGAAAAGATCTTATAATTTTTATTTCTTTTAAAGAACTTTTTTTTATTGTTTTTTCCCATGATGAATAATCATAATATTTATTTGGTATATTTACGTCATAAGCATAATTTGCATAAAAATCTACAAATCTTAATAATTGCCTTGAAAAAAAACCATGTTCAAAATGATCCTTAATAATAATATTTTTTGAAATTTTTGATAATTTTTTTAAAACTAAATATGAATCATCAATGCCCACATGATGAAGAACATCAACAATAATAACTAGGTCATATTTTTTTTTATTATTTTTAAAAAAAATATCATTCTGAATATACTTTAACTTTTTTGTTTGAAATTTTGATGCGAATGTATCAACTCCAGTAATTTTTTTAACATAATGTAATTTTTCTAATTCTTTTGATATTTCCATTGAACCACATCCAAAATCTAAAATTGTAATTTTTTTTTTATTTTTTAAATAAATATTCTCACTGAAGTTGATCATTATTTTGGATAATCTTTTGATTCTATCGCCACCAAATATCTTTCTGATGAAATCAGAAATGAGTATCAACAATTTCTTGTTTTTAGAAGTTTTGCTGTTATTAAATCTAATCATAGTTTCATGAAATATAAAATATTAGTATTTATTATTACATATAAAGCTTCATTTCGAGTCTTAGATGTATTTAAAAAAATACCATTTAAATACCTAAAACAACATAAATACACTATTTATGCAAGTGACGATGAGTCTAAAGATGACACTATTTTTTTTTTAAAAAAACTAAAAGAAAAAAATAAAAGCAAAATAATTATCAATGAGAATATGAAAAATCTTGGTTATGGAGGCAATATAAAAAAATGTATAAGATATGCATATAAAAACAATTTTGATTTTGCTGTGATGGTTCATGGTGATAATCAATATAATCCCAAATATATTGAAAAGATGTTAAAAATTTTGATTAAAAATAAAAATGATGCAGCAGTGTCAGGATCTAGAATGTTTAAAAAGATTGATGCTTTAAAAGGTAATATGCCAATATATAAATTTTTTGGTAATATATTTTTAACTAAGTTATTTAATCTGTTTTATAAAACAAGTTTTAGCGATTGCCATACTGGTTATTGGGCTTATAATTTAAATAATATAGATTTATCTTTATTTAATAGTTTAGATCAAAATTTTTGTTTTGATATAGATTTACGGTTGCTTTTAACAAAAAATAAATTGAAAATAACAGAAATTCCAATTAAAACTTACTACGGAAGCGAAAGATCTTCTATTCATTTATTATATGCAATGAGATTTTTTTTTAAAATATTAAAATTTAAATTTATGGGAAGATTATGAAAACAAAAATTTTTTGTGACATAGCAGAATTAGATATAATCAAAAAATTTAATAAAAAAAAGATAGTTAAAGGCTTTACAACAAATCCAAGCTTAATGAGAAAAGCTGGAGCTAAAGATTATAAGTCTTATTCAAAAAAAATTTTAAAAATTTGTAATAACAAACCAGTATCACTTGAAGTATTTGCAGATGAATATGATCAAATGAAAAAACAAGCTCTTCAAATTAACACATGGGGTAAAAATGTTTACGTAAAAGTACCAGTTGTTAATTCTAAAGGTATATTCATGGGTAAAATTATTAAAGAACTTAATAATTTAGATATTAAACTTAATATCACAGCAATATATAATGCAAAACAAACAAAAAAAATTTTAAAATTAATTAATAAAAAAACCAAAGTTATAATTTCAATATTTGCAGGTAGGGCGGGTGATACTGGGAAAGATCCAGTTCCAGAATTTAAAAAAAGTATAGCTCTAGCAAAGAAATTTAAAAATGTAGAAATACTTTGGGCAAGTGTGAGAGAGCCTTATAATTATTTACAAGCAAAACAATTGGGCTGTCATATTATTACTATTCCACCAACAACTATTGAGAAAATAGAAAATTTTGGAAAAACGTTTGATCAGCTTACAAAAGAAACAGTTAAAGCTTTTTTAGATGATAGTAAGAAGTCCAGATTTAAAATTTAGTAGATTTGGTTGCGGGGGACGGATTTGAACCGCCGACCTTCAGGTTATGAGCCTGACGAGCTACCAGACTGCTCCACCCCGCGGTATATCTAAATTCTATTTTTAAGCTTATT
>Ga0209830_10004242_pt1 | contig 10545 bp, 10 predicted proteins | sample ArcticOcean_MG_C_12_FD_187439 | JGI IMG/M metagenome (GOLD analysis project Ga0209830, IMG submission 187439) | Marine microbial communities from western Arctic Ocean - ArcticOcean_MG_CB8_130 (SPAdes) (version 2) | ecosystem: Environmental > Aquatic > Marine > Oceanic | place: Arctic Ocean...
ATTTTTAACTGATAAGGGAAGAAATTTAGCAGATTATTGTAAAAAAAGGCATCAAATAGTTTATAATTTTTTGATTAAAATTGGAGTTGATGCTGAAATAGCAGAAAATGATGCTGAGGGATTAGAGCATCATGTTAGCTCTGAGACGCTAAAGGTCTTTGAAGAGTTTACAAATAAGTAAATATTTATTTAACTATAGTACCTATAAATAAATAATATTCTCTTTTTAGTCCATCAATGGTTTCTTCTGTAATTTTTTCAATAAAATTTATATTTGATAGATTTTTAAAAATTTTATCTTCTTTAAACTGGCTTACGATTAATATTTTGTTATTTATATCAAAATTTTGCTTTTTAAAATCGAAGTTAGCCTCATAAAAATTACCTGGCACATTAGTAGACGAATTTAAATAAATATTATTTTCAAGTTTATTATCAAATCTATTGAGGTAATAGTTAAATCTTGTTATGTCGCTTCTGTTTGCAAAAACAATACTAGAAATAGAGTTGGCAATAACAATTTTTTTTACTTTTTGTGCAAGTATTTCAAATCCTAAATTTTTCCTTAAAGGGTTTGACTTTAGTTCTAAAGGTTTAAATGAACCAGTCATTGTTACCCCTAATATAAATAGTGAAATGCAGATATTTAAAAACATACCTATCGTAAAAATAAATCTTAAATACCTTTTCTTATTAACAACTACAAATGCACTTAAAATTAATGTAGCAGCAATATAGGCTGTTACTGCCCAATTGGCATTTGCAATTTTAAGAAAGCTTTGAATTATTATTACAAAAATAATTGGAAATGAAAGCATAGCTAGAAGAGATAATTTTTTATTTATATAAAAGCTCTGAAAAACATAATATAAATATAATAAGAATAAAAGAGGTCCAAAAACCAACAATTGAGATGATAAAAACTCAAATAAATTTTTATAATTAAAAATTACACTTTTAAGATCTGCGTTTGACATAGTATGATTAAATGTAACAAAGTCATTTTCATAGTTCCAATATAAATTTCCACTTGAAACGATAAAGGCAAATATAGTTATTAAAATAAAACTTTTAATTTTTAAATCTTTACCCCTGTCATAAATTAACCACCAAAGAACTAAGAATATTAAAAAATATAAGGCTGCATATTTAGATAGCAATCCTAGCCCTAAAGTTATACCAATAGCGATGCTATAGGAAAGTGTTCTTGTTTTGATTAGTTTGATTAAAAAAATTAATGCCAGTGACCAAAATAATAATAAAGGGGTGTCTGTCGAAATTATAAAACTTCCAAGAGATGCGATTGGAGTGAATATCCATATTAAAGCAGCAACTCGTCCTGACTTGCTACCAAAAAAATAGTTCGAAGCAATCCATAGAAATATAGATATTAAAAAATGTATTATAGGAGAACATAGCCTAACTGCCCATTCTTCTTGACCAAAAATACTAGTTGAAACAGCTATTATCCATGCAATTATTGGAGGTTTAGTAAAGTAACCCCATTCAAGGCTTCTTGACCAATGCCAGTATTGTGCTTCATCAACTGAAAGTTCTATAGGAGAAAAAAATAAGGATATTATTCTTGCTAAAGTAATTATGCATAATATTGATAGAACTGAATAACTGTTTATAAAAAAACTATTTTCGATTTTATTACGGAATGATAACATATTTTAATAATGTCCTACATGTTATTAAATAACTTATATTTAATAGGATTACAATTTTATTTTCAATGGAATTAACTAGCTTTTAAATTCAAATTCTTGATTTGTTTTTATTATAAGTATAATTAGATAAATATAATATAAATTATAAATCAATGGGTAACTATGGAATATATTGAAGAAATTAATAACCTAATTGAAGATTTCTCTTTTTTTGAAAATTGGGAGGATAAATATCAATATTTAATTGATCTTGGGCGTAGTGCTCCTAAAATGGATAGTTATTTAAAAGTGGATGAAAATAAGCTTAAAGGTTGTCAGTCAGTTGTTCATTTTTGTTTTTCAGATAATTCAGATGGCACTATTAATTTTATTGCAAGTAGTGATGCAGCAATCGTTCAAGGATTAATAGCTTTAATGATTAAAGTGTTTTCAGATAGAACACCTAAAGATATTATTAATATAAATTTAAACTTTTTAGAAAAAATTGGTTTAGATGAGCATTTGTCTCCTACTAGAAAAAATGGATTATCTTCTTTGATTTCTTCTATTAAAAATGCTGCTAAACTTAAGTTAGATTAAGGTTTATGATTTGAGAAAAAAAGGAAATACATTTATTATATCAAGTTTAACAAATGAAAAAATAAAAATAATTAATAGCCTATCTCAACGAAAATATAGAAAAAAATTAAATTTATTTGTTGCAGAAGGTCTCCGAATTTGTCGAGAAGCTATAGATAATGGATGGAACATTAAGTACCTTTTGTGCGATAAAGATAATTTAAACGATGACTTGCTTGTTAATTTTTCCTGTGAAGTTTTAAATAAAGGAGGTGATGTTTTAGAGGTTTCACCCACAATTTTATCGAAAATATCCCATAAGAAAAATCCTCAGAACTTATTGGCTGTTGTAGAGCAAAAATGGAATTATTTACCTAAAGCAATAAGTAGTGAAATATGGGTAGCTTTAGAGTGCGTAAGGGATCCTGGTAATCTAGGTACTATTTTAAGAACAATGGATGCTGTAGGTGCTAAAGGTTGTATTTTAATTGATGATTGTACAGATCCTTTTTCCTATGAATGCGTTCGTGCAAGTATGGGAGCTATATTTAATATTAGTATAGTTTCAGTTAATTCTAACGATTTTATTCAATGGAAGAAAGAATGTGATTTTAACTTAATAGGAACTTCTTTAAATAACTCCAGCTCTTATACAAAAGCTAGTTGGAAATTACCTTTTGTTCTTTTAATGGGAAATGAACAGCAAGGCTTATCAGATAAAGTTCTAGCCCAATGCGATCAGTTAATTAAAATTCCAATGTTAGGTAGGTCTGATAGTTTAAATCTAGCTGTTTCGACTGGAGTTGCCTTATATGAATCAATTAGGTAAAATCCTAACTAAAAAACATACTTTCCCATCTTGCGAAAATAGCTGTGCTAATTTGTCTAGGTTGAGCTTGTTCTTCTATAATTGAAATTTCACCACATTCACAATTCCCATTATAACCTTCCATAACTTCCTTTAATAAATAATGAAGGGATAAACAGCTAGATCTAATAGCATAGCTATTTAAAATAACAAAGAGTGGTTTATCTGATAAAATTTTAGGAAGTAAATTTAATAAAATTGGTAAGTCCTTAGATATTTCCCATTTTTCTCCATTGGGACCTCTTCCATATTTAGGAGGATCTAAGATAATTGCATCATATTTATTGTTTCGTCTAATTTCTCTATTTACAAATTTCATTGCATCATCAGTTAAATATTTGATAGGAGCTTTACTTAAGTTTGAAAGGTCACGATTTTCAAATGCAAAGTTAATAGCTTTTTTGCTAGCATCAATATGAGTAACAGAAGCTCCATTCGATGCAGCATGGAGGCTAGCAAGGCCAGAATATCCAAATAAATTAAGAATTTTGGGAGGGGTTTCAGTGTTTGAATTAGAAATAAAATTAGTAATTTTTTTAGCCGCCCAATCCCAATGGGGAGATTGATCTGGGAAAAAACCTAGATGTCGAAAGGGTGTAGGGATAGAAAAAAACTTAATGTTATCATAAGACATTTCCCATCTATCCAATACATTTGATTTAATTAACCATTTTCCAGATGTCTCGTTATCATCAAGAGATGATGACGGGAGAAAAGTGCCTGCTACTTTACTCCAAACCTCATTAGGTAGTCTTTTAGACCAGAAGGCTTGTGGCTCTGGGCGTGAAAATAAATAAGGCCCGAAACGTTCTAATTTTTTTCCTTCGCCCGAGTCTAAAAGTGCATAGTCATTCCATTTAATTGGGTTGAGTAAAAGAATAGACATTAGGAATTTTCCTATTAAATAAGAGTTTTGCAAATTAAATATAATATAATAGAATTAATAATAAAGAAAAAATATAAAGAAATAAAATGAAAATAAATTTATCAGTAATAATCCCAGTTTATAACGCTCAAAAAACACTTGAGACATCGATAAATTCAATTGTCAAACAAGATATTAGAATAAAAAATTTTTTGCTAGAAATTATATTAATAATAGATGATGGGAAAAGGTATGAAAAAATAATTCCTAAATTAAGAAATGGTGTGAGTATTAAAATTATCAAAACACAAGGGATTAAAACTGGACCAGGTAATGCAAGAAATATAGGAATACAAAAAGCAAAAGGAAAATATATAGGGTTCTTAGATGCAGATGATGAATGGTCTGAAAATTATATAAATAATATGTATAATTTAGTAAAAAAAAATGGAGTAGCTTTTGCTCCTACTAGAGTTTATGAGCAAAATAAAGAGATTTGCAACTTTACTGGTAAAGATATTGGTTATCTCCAATTAAGTGACATTGGACAAGTCCCATGTAGTTTTCATCCTTTTATATTAAAAAAAAATCACAAAAATTTTAAATCTATAAAGAGCCAAGATGTTTATAACACCGCTTTTATTCTAGCACGTAGTAATAGAAAAATAGAAATGATTGACGATGGACATTATAAATTAAACTTACAAAAAAAATCCGTCACTAAAGAGACTGGTTTTTCTCATAAAATAGATCTAGCTTATAAGAAATATCAAATTATGTGTAAGAAAGACAAAGTACCAAAAGTGTCTCGCCAATTTGCATTAAGGCGAATAATGAATTTAAAATTCATGAAATGGCAAAAAAAATATAAAGGTGATTTTTATAGTTTTTTAAGTGAAGAAATAATAAAATAGAAATAAGGAGTTATAACCATGGATGTGACTAAAGTTTGTATTTTTGATGCATATGGGACGATATTTGACGTAAATGCAGCTTGTAGGGAATTGTCTAAAGAGGTTGGAGAACAATGGCAGGATCTAGCAGCGCTCTGGAGATTAAGACAGGTAGAATATACATGGCTAAGAAACTCTATGAATGAATACATAAACTTTTGGAATATTACAGAAGACGCGTTAGAATACGCAATGGAAACTTTAAATATTAAAAACGCTGAATTAAAAAATAAGTTGTTAGATTTATATTTAAAATTAGAGGCATACCCAGAGGTAGAAAAAGTTTTAACACATTTAAAAAAAGAGGGTTACAAAACAGGAATTTTATCAAACGGTAGCGAAGTAATGCTTGCTAGTGCGGTAAAAAATGCACAAATACAGAATTTGTTAGATAAAGTTTTATCTGTAGAAATATGTAAAGTCTATAAACCATCGCATAAGGTATATGATCTTGTAGAAAAAGAGTTTAATATTAAAAAAAATAATGTTGCTTTTTTTTCAAGTAATGCTTGGGACATGCATGCTGCAGCACATTATGGCTTTAAAACAATTTGGGTTAATAGATTTGAAGGTAAATTAGAGAAGTTACCGGGAAAACCTTATAAAATAGTAAAATCATTAGAAAAAATAACAGATATATTATAAAATATTAAAGGTCATGTCCTATACCCCAATGCCAGAAATCAGATTTATGATTGTTAAAAAATCTATTGATTATCATTTGATGAACTTCAGTAGCGCCGTCAACTAACTTGGCCTGTCTAGCGTATCTATAGATCCATTCTAAAATGGTATCTTTACTATATCCTCTAGCACCATTTAATTGAATAGCGGTATCACATACATCATTTAAAGTTTCGGCAACTTGTATTTTAGCCATAGAAACATCTTGTCTAGCCTTGCTCCCATTCTCAATCTTCCAAGCTGCTCGCATGACTAAAAGACGGCTAATATCTATATCCATAGCTGCTTTGCCAAGTTTAATTTGAATTGATTCTCTGTCAGCTAACTTAATACCAAAACCTTCTCTGTGAGACACATATTCAAGAGCAATTTCTAAACTTCTTTTCGAAAGGCCAATCCATCTCATACAATGTGTAAGTCGAGCTAAACCTAATCGAATTTGTACAATCTTTAGGCCTTGACCTATTTCTCCTAATCTATTTTCATCAGGAATTTCAAGCCCATTATACTCAATTTCACAATGGCCACCATGTTCTTCAGGGCCCATGATTGGGATACGACGTTTTATATTCCAACCTGGTTGATCTTTATGATATAAAAAAGCAGTTAAACCGTCTTTAGTTTTTGCCAATAGAATAAAATGCGAAGCAACACCAGCTCCAGTAATATACCATTTCAAACCATTAACTATCCATTTATTGTTACTGTAAACAGCTTCAGTTTGAATCATAGATGGGTCAGACCCTCCACCAGGTGCAGGCTCAGTCATAGCAAGTGCTGACCTAACATCACCGTTTATAATAGGATCAAGCCACTTAACTTTTTGTTCAGCAGAAGCTATTTTGTTTAATATGTACATATTACCATCGTCAGGAGCTGCACAATTAAAGCAAACAGGACCGAATATAGAACGGTTCATCTCTTCATATAAAACAGCCATACCAATGGGGCCTAAACCTAAGCCAGATCTTTCTATAGGCATTTGAGGAGCCCATAGACCAGAAGCCTTAACCTGTTTCCTAACGTTATCAAGAAGAGTTTGATTTATATTTTCATGATCATCATAAGACGATTTTTCAGATTCAAGAGGTATAATAATATCATTAACAAATTCTCTTGTTTTAATTCTTAAATGTTCAATATCGTTAGATAATTTATATTCCATTAAAATTCCTTTGAAAAATATTACAACCCTGCACTCAATCCTCCATCAATAGTGATAATTGAACCAGTCATATAAGAATTTTTTCTATTCAATAACAAAGAAATCAATAAATCAAGTTCATTTATATCAGCAAATCTACGAAGTGGTATTTTCTTTTTAAGCATTTCACCAGCTTTTCCTTCAAGCTGATGACGATTAATATCAGTCATAATATAGCCTGGTGCAATAGCATTTACACATATATTGTATCTTGCCAATTCAATAGACTGTGATTTTGTAACTTGAATTAAAGCTGCTTTTGTAGCTGAATAAGCACCAACATATGATAATGGCCTGTAACCTAGGGCAGAAGCTATATTAACTATCCTACCACATTTATTATGAATCATTTTGGGAATAACAGCTCTAGAAATATTTAAAGAACCAATTAAATTAGTATTAACTATACGATTAATGTCTTCATATGTTTCTTCATGTAATAATTTAGTATTCGCAATTCCAGCATTATTAATTAAGCCATATATTTCTATATTTTTAAGCTTTTCATGGACCTGCTTTTCGTCAGTAATATCCAAAACAAAATAATCATGATTTAATTTTGCATTTGGTAATTCAGAAATAACTTGTTTTAAATCATCCTTATTTCTACCAACTCCAATAATTCTAAAACCATCATTTGCTAGAACTTTTGCAAAGTTTGATCCAAGACCTTTTGAAGCTCCGGTAATTAATATAGAATTGATACCAATATTTTTCATTTATATATCCAAATTGAAATGTAATATATATTAAACTGTTATCATGTATAAAGTGAAATATGAAATAAGCAAAAGAGTAATTTATATAAAAATGATAGAAAAAAAAAATATAGAAAAATTAGATTTATGGTTAAGACAAAATACACCATTAAAAATTGAAATAAATTCATTAGTTAAATTTGAAACAGGTCAGTCCAACCCAACCTTCATAATAAAATCAGATAAAAAGAATTATGTTCTAAGATCAAAACCAAAGGGAATTCTTTTGAAAGGAGCCCACCGTATTGATAGGGAGTATAAAGTTATGCATTCATTAAAAAATTCCAAAATACCTGTACCTAAAATGTATGGTTATTGTAGGGATGCTGAGGTTATTGGAAGCGAGTTTTATATAATGGAATTTGTAGAAGGTAATCATGAAGTTGATCCATTTTTGAAACATTATAATAATTTACAAAAAGAGAAAATATATGATCATAAAATTGAAATATTAACAGAATTAGCTTCGGTTAATATTAAACAGTTAGGACTAGAAGAATTTGGTAGGCCACTAGGTTATTTAGAAAGACAAATCAATTTATGGGTTTCACAGTATAGAGCTTCACAAACAAAAGAGATAGAAAGTATGGAGTTTTTAATAGAAAATATCCCAAAATTTATTCCTAAAGAAATAGACGTTCTTCCCTCATCTTTGCTTCATGGTGATTTTCGTTTAGATAATATGATTTTAACAAAAGATAAAACATTAAAAAAAATAGCTGGATTATTAGATTGGGAACTATCTACATTAGCTCCTCCATTTATTGATTTATCCTATTGGGCATTAATGCTTAGATTCAAAAGGGAGTGGCCGATCGGAGGATTAGGTAATTATAGAAATATAATAGAAAATTCAGGTATTCCTTCAGAAGATATGATTTTAGAAAAATATTTAAATAAAACTGGGTTCGATAAACCTAAATATTGGAAATATTTATTAGCCTTTAATAGCTTTAGGTTTGTAGGTATACTTCAGGGCATAGCTAAGAGGTTAATTGATGGAAATAATGCTGCAGATAATGCTTATCAGGTAGGAGAACAAGCAGAGCCAGTAGCTAAATTAGGAGCTGAATTGCTTAAGGAGTATTTGTAAATTTAAAAGAGCTAAATCTATTAGGGTGAACCATCAAAATGGCAGCAAATAAAAGTGATATAGATGAAATAATAAGAGCAATATCATAAGAAGAAAATAAATCTATCATTATTCCTCCAAAATAAGGCCCTACCATTTGACCTATACTAAATGATGAAGTAAGAATTGCAGTCGAAACTCTAATGGAACCTTTATATCTTGATTGGCCTTCTAAGAAGGCTAGTGCTGTAATAGGAATAAAAGTCGCACCTAATAATATTGCTGCAAAGATAATTCCTAATTTATGATCTACAATAACAGGCATTAAAATACCAATTCCCATAATTAAACAGGCTAGGAATAAAGCTATATCATTTCCAATTTTTTTGCCAAACCAAGGCCAAAAAATTACCATTGGAATACCTGCAAGACCTACCAACAACCAAACATAAGCCTCGGTAGATTCTAACCCTGAAGTATCTCTTGCCATTGTTGAAATAAATGTTCCAAGTACAACATAGCCAAAACCATAAAGGCCATACGAAAAAGTTATTAGATTAAATCCTAATCTAGTTGATGTATTTAAATTTTTGTCAGTTTCGTTTGGAATAAGAGGATTTGGTGTAAATATGAAGACAGGAATAGCAAGGAACAATGATAAAATTGTAACCCCTAACCATAAATCACTCCATACAAATCCTAAACTTCCTAAGAGAGAGACTAAAATTGAAGATAATAAAATTCCAAATCCCACACCCATGAAATGTGCTGTGCCTAGAAAACTTTTACCTAAAGCCTGAATAGAAGGAAGAATTAAAGATGTTCCAAAAATTAATACAAAAGCACTAGATACACCTGCAAAAAATCTAATTATAATAAAAAGAAATATCTCTTCACAAAATGCCATAAATATCGTCGTTAATAATGAGATAATTATAGAAATAAAAAAAACAAATTTAATTTTTTTTTTAAAGATTGATAAGATCGAAATTAATGATCCAAATAAGTAACCAAAAAAATTCCAAGAAGCTATTAAACCACCATTTGTTTTGCTTAAGCTTAACTCTTCTAACATATACGGTAAAATAGGGGTGTAACTAAATCTTCCAATTCCGATAGCAATCGCTAAAGCTGCAGCACCTGTCAAAATTAAAACTATTAGGTTTGATTTATATTTTTTTAACAAAATTTTCTTTCTGGGATCTATTCAACTAAAAATATACTATACGTTTGATTATAGCATTAAATAATTGCAAAGCTTAAAACATTATCAATTGACCTGCTCAGAAAAATTAGTTCAAATGAAAATAGGAAATATAATAGAAAGTTGGAATCATGAAAATGCAAAATTTTTTTAAAGTTTCTAATGTTACAAAGAACATTGTCAAAATAGAATTATGTAATGGTAAAAAACACAATCCTTTATCCTTGGATTTGATGAAGAATTTGACAAGCTCCTTAAAAGAAATATCTACTAGACCAAATGTTAGAGTTTTAATTATCTCTTCAGAAGGACCTGGTTTTTCGGCTGGACACGATTTAGAAGAATTAAGGCGAAATAAAAATGATAAAGAATTTTTTAAAAGTCTATTTAACGAATGTTCTAATTTAATGCAGACAATTATGAACCTTTCCCAACCAGTAATTGCTGAAGTTTGTGGCATAGCCGCCGCCGCTGGCTGTCAATTAGTGGCTAGTTGTGACTTAGCTGTTGCTTCAGAGCAGGCAAGTTTTATGACGCCTGGAGTTAATATAGGATTATTTTGTTCAACACCTATGGTTGCAGTTTCAAGAAATATTAGTAGAAAAAAAACAATGGAAATGCTTTTGACTGGTGAAAAAATTAGTGCTGTCGAGGCTGTGGATTTTGGTTTAATTAATCATTGTGTTTCATTTGAAAAACTTGAAAA
>Ga0209830_10004244_pt1 | contig 10541 bp, 5 predicted proteins | sample ArcticOcean_MG_C_12_FD_187439 | JGI IMG/M metagenome (GOLD analysis project Ga0209830, IMG submission 187439) | Marine microbial communities from western Arctic Ocean - ArcticOcean_MG_CB8_130 (SPAdes) (version 2) | ecosystem: Environmental > Aquatic > Marine > Oceanic | place: Arctic Ocean...
GGCGGCTATTAAAGGCGGGCAATTAGTACAGTTCGCGATGAAGACTTTTGTGAAGGCGTTTGTGAGTAGTAAGGATTTAAGCGCGAACGAAAGCGTGATGATGATGAAGCAAAGACAACAAATGTCGATGCAGAACATGAGGGCGACCGTTACTGGTCAAACGAGGAATTCGAACGAAGCGGCGAGACATTTGGAGATGCAGAATTTGGAAAATAGACGAAGGGAACGCGCAGTGAATTCAGTCGTGCAAGTTTTGAAACTCGTACCGTTGAGCGTTAAAGTATTTGGACACGTTTTGTTCGATAAGTTTCCGCATAAAACTGCACAGGCGAGTAAGTTATCTGCATATTTAGATTGCGCGTTTAGATGTATCGAAACCGAAGAAGCGGATTCGTTAGCCGACGATTTCTTGTGTTTATGCGTATCGAAAGCTCTCGAAATTGACGTAGAAATTAGATGGGAAGATTTACAAAGCGCTTTGGATTTATCCGAAAACGACGATGAGGAAGAATCGGAAGAAGACGAGGAAGATTCGGAAATGTTAAGCGAAGGGAGACGAAACGATGACGATGACGATGAGGATATATTCGAGCTCGATGAGTTTAATGCCGCTATTAACGACGCTACTATTAACAACGGCAAAGCTCTTTGGGAGAATGGCAATAATAATAACAATAAGAAATCGAATAATAATAACAACAAAGGAGGATCGAAGAATAAGCAAAAAAATAACAACTCGATGGGCATGAACAATAATAGTATGGAAACAGACGAAGCCGCGCACGCTTTGGATGAAATGATGTTTCTCGTTCTCGAACACTTGAAAAAACGAATCGAGAGTGCGCAAAAGGTCTTGAGCGATAATAATAACAATAATAACAACAACAACATTGGAAATAATTCAATCTTGAACAACTCAAATGTTGCTCGAGCGGCAAAAACGATCGAACGCTTGCGAGATGCACTCGTTTCGCGTGCATTTGTAGCTACACTCTTACCGGCGCCAAAATCAAAGTTTGCGCAATATATTGTATTTTATCTCTGCTTCAAAGATTACGAGAGAAGTAGTACAATTGAAGATGGTAAGAAGAATTCTTGCGAACTCTTACGAGATGTTTTGATTACGAAAATGCTCAATTCCGGTGAAGCGAATTCACTTAGACTTGCTAGTGCGGCGTATTTAGCGTCATTTGTCGCGCGTGCAAAATTTCTCAGTGCAGATTTCATTGTAGAAACTTTAGAGGTCATTTGCAATTGGCTCGCTCGTAAAGTTAATGAACAACCTTCAAAGAAACTTACCGAAATCGAGCTCATAGCGTTCGATAGTTGCTGTCAAGCAGTCATGTATATTTTGTGTTATAGATGTGACGACGTCGCGCAATCGGGAGACGAGTGTAAGAGAAGATTACAGGCTTTACCGTTGAAAGAGATTTTATACGCACCGAATTTAGAACCATTACAGTCATGTTTACCATCAGTCGTGCAAGAATTTCTGAAGAATGCATCGGCTGCGCAAATTTTAGGATTCTCTGAAGATTTAGTCTCTACCTTTACGAAACAAAGCGAGGAGTGGAAAAAGATTGAAGACGAGCAACGCGATAAAGCTTACGTTCGGCACAACATTTCATTCGCTGCAAAAGCAGCAAACGGCATGAATAATAATAAAAATAATAATCAAGTTATCGACCGGTTAAGAAGGAGACCGCTTAAGATGTTCTTCCCGTTTGATCCGTACGTTTTACGTAAATCGGCTCAAAAGTTAAACTTGGAAGAATCCTACGTAGTTTGGCGAGGAAACGAAGATTCAGAAACCGAATCGGAGGATGATGACTCGGATGATAATTCAGAATCGGAATTAGCGTTATCAGATTCCGAAGCCGATTCGAGCGATGACGAAGAACGCTCCTCAATGGATGGTTCTCTTCAAGGAGATTTTATTCGCTCGAAAAGTTCTTTAAGTTCTGGACATCTCAATCGCGTTCGAGCGAGGAGTTTAGGCCGTTCGTTGAACTCAAAGTTTGGAACGTCTTTGAACGCGAGGCCAAAGAAGCAACAACATCGATCTTTCAGTCCAAATGATACGATGAGGCGAAGCGGATTTCTGCCAGCCAGTGGTAAATTGAGTCCACCAACGAATGTTCCAAGTAGTTTTTCTCCTCTTCGAGGGGCTCTTCGAGGAGACTACGGAGGCGGAATGGTAAAGGTGCGTGCGAGATCTCCGAGTCCAACAAATTTTGCGCGAATGAGTCCACCGATTCCACCAAAAATTCCTGTCATAAATACGACGACGTCGCAGAATAGTAAGTTATCAGCCGAAGTTAATGATAACGAAACAAAAGCGAGGCGAAAACGAAAATAACTTACTATATATTTAGAAAATTTGGGTATTATCAAATTTGTAATTATTGAAAATATAATCAACTTCTTCTTATCATTTCTATTAAATTATTGTATTGCACGCGAAATTGCGCGCGTCTTTTCATCGTCGTATATTAATGGACTTTTTTTTTGCATTCGAGTTGTTATGCCTTCTTCTTCTTTGCGTTGTTGTTGTTTGCTGATAAAGCGATTGCGGCTGCAATTAAGAAACCGCCAACGAGTTTCATATTCAAAACTTTGTTTTTTGAAGCCGCTTTGTTGTTGACTGTTGCGTTCTTCGAAGAAGACGACGAAGAAACTACTGTCGGAGTCTGTGGTACCGCTGCTGCTTCTTTTGGCGTCTCTTCCGCAACAACAACTGTTGGTTTTGGCATGTCGTTAACTTTATTCAACTGCATGAGTTTCTTCATACAATCGCCGGCGTCCATGTCCTCGACTTGATCGAACAAAGATCCTTTCGAGCCATCGGATTTAATAGTGACTTGCGGATCTTTAGCCCACAATTCTAAAGTTTCCTTCGCGATGCCGTGCTTGATCAATAGCTGTCCAAACTCTTGATCTTGGACGTTCACGCCGGTCCAATTCGCGATTTCGGCGATTGCTTCAAATGGACTCGCGCTAGCGTGTACGCCGTTCTCCCCAGTCGAAGGCCTTTTCGCTAACCCATATTTCCTCCACTCTTTGAACAAAATCCCTCTCAACGATGTCTCCGGCGCTTTCGACGGGTCGGTAGCACCTAAAACGTTGTTCCTAAAATCTGCCCAATTGACTTTTGAATCGTCGAACTCGCAGACGAACCATTTGATCTGCTTCCCTTTCTTCACGAACTGATCTCTCATGGACATAAAAAACGCGTTGAAGACGTATATATCATCAATCTTCGCGCAATAAAAGCCCCCTCCGAATTTCACTTGCCTCTCGCTCTCCCTACTCATTCTCTCCAATTGCTTCCCATCGACTTTCAACGCTTTACAAGCATCGAGCGCGTTATAGCACGAACCTTTCTCCAAAGCTTCCTGGAAACTTACACCGAACGCGTCCTTAAACTTCTCCTCCGGCACGTTTAATTCGCTCGGTTTCAGTAACGTCGCCTTACTCGCGATCGCGTAATAATGCGCGTCGATCAATTTCTTCTTTTCGATTTCATTCGAAGATATTTTCCCCTCCGAAACGATCTCGATATCGTTCGCTCGCAGTTCTTTCAGCACTCTTTCCTTGAATAATAAGTTGTTCTTGTTCTTCGGTACGCACGCGTGCGGTTTAATGAACACGAACGCTCGTTGTTTTCCCATTTTCTTCGTTTTGGATTATTACTTTTTAGTTGTTGTGCGGATTTGTGTTTTTGCGGCTGTGTTGAATAGTTTAGGGTGCCTTGCTGCCTTCAAAGAGAACTTAAATGAGTAAAAAGTATAGACAGTTGTACTTAAAATCTTCCGAACGAGTGCTCCGAAGACAGAGAGACGCGCGCGAGCGATCGATCTCTCAGTGGCAGAGTGCAGAGTAGTGCTGCTGCTGCTGCCGTGTTGAATAGTTTAGCGTGCCTTCATCTGTCTAGTCCATAGCGAAGAGAACTTAAATGAGTAAAATTAGACCGCGAACCAAAGAGGGAGAGAGAGATCTGGGTCGTTCTTAGGTTTGACCAGTGTTTTGAGCAGATGCGTGTATGCGATCGATCTGTTTAAAGAACAGGAGCGAACGCGCACGATTGTTTAGCGTTCGCTTTTACTTCTGATGCTCTTCGGTGTGTTTCGTTATAAATAAAATAGAGAACGCGCGTATTCCTTTTATGAGTTCTTATCATACCGCGGGTATTTCTCAGCTTATTCTCGGTTATTCCTAGTTATTCTTAACTTTAACGACTTTGAAGTTTTATTAATCGAAGTTTAGATTCGCGTTTAGAGAGACTTCAGGCGATTGAGAGCTATGTATCAGAGCTTAGTAGTCTATATCGCGCAAATTGAGCCCGTGGTTTTGTATGATTATCACGCGTCTGAGTGAAATTTGTTAACGCGGCGGCCACGTGGCAGTCGTGCGCGCGTGAACCGGCGAGAGAGATGGATTCAAGCTCTTGTTCTTACGCTCACTAAAATTATCGAATCGTTTACTATTAAGTAGATGATAGCAGGTACGTCCGAACTGAGAAATGTATCGTTAGACAAAGCGATAGTTATAGACGATAGAGAGAAGAAACTTTTGTTCAAAGTTCGATTTAACGAGAGTAAGAAAATACGAGGGAGTTCGTGCAAAATAGTATTCACATTACTCTGTTGCATCCGTAATAAACTTAGAAATAAGAAGAAAAAGAGGTAAATATGCGAGTAAGTACGTTATTCAGTGCGTGCGTTGTCGTCACCTTTGCGGTATCGTCCATACATTGCGCGGTGGAGATATCGCAATCGACCGTTGACTCAGGCATCTTCGGTTGGGAACAGTCCTATGCTATTTTGTTCGACGACTTTTTGTGCGACGTCGTTAACCCGTTGTTGCCACCGGATGAGCGTTTCGAGGAGTGCGGTGGGACGTTCGCTCTTAACCCAGACGGTATCGGTATTCTTCCCGAACAAGTTGACCAAGCGACGAGAACGATAACTACAGAGCGTTTCGAGGAAAGAACGAAGTACGGATCTTCTTCGGAAGAAACGACTTCGATCGAGGGCGAAATGCCTTCAACGGAAGCTCAAAAATTGCAAAAGAAATTGCAAGAAGAAGAAACGATGCGCTTGGAGAATGAAATCTCGAAACAACGAAAAGAGCTCGAGGCTTCGGAGGTTATAATCAAAAGTCAAGAGCAGCGTATTTTGAAAAGCTTGGAGGACAAAAAACAACTCGAGCAAAATGTTTACTATTTACAGCAAAAGATGAACAGCGAGTCCGAGCAAGAAAAGAAAGTGCGCGAGGAACAACAGAAAGAACTCGTAAGATTGAACGCCGTAATTACCGAGCAAAGAAACGATTTGAATTGGGAATTCACGAAGCGCAAACAAGCCGAGAAAAAACTCGACGAACTCTCTGCGAAGCAAGACGAAGTTCGAGAGAGCGCTTCGCAGTCTTTACAACAACAACAACTGCTCTTACAACGAGAGATCGAGAAACAACGATCGGAGTTGAGAGATAAAGATCTGCGAATCGCTCGTCAACAAGATACTATTAATTCTCAAAACGAAGAACGCGCGCGCCTAGCGAACGAACTCCTAAAGAAGCAACAACAACAGCCGCTACAACAGCAACAGAAGCCGCCGACGACGCAAACTCCGGCTCCGACGCCGTCGCAAACGCCTTCTCCTGAAATCGTGAACAACAACAACAACAACAAAAACAACAACAAGAAGTCCAACGAGCCTTTGGAAATTATTTGGCAGGCTCTTTAAACGCATTCATGTATACTTCCTCGCACACGTTTTTCGCTCGCAGAGCCTCGTAGTAGCTCAGTTTTGTCTTCGTCATCAGTTTTAATAAAGAAGGAAATATTGCAACGTCGTCACTAAAAACGCCTTTTCGAGTAATTAATCAATCAAATCGATTTAAAAAAAAATGATGGCGAGCAGTACTACTGCACGAACAACACACGCGCTAGCAGCTCGTCGCAATTTTCGCGGTGGCGATAATCGTCGCATTCGCTCGAACGCGAGTGCGTGTAAGAAAAAATCAATCGCGAAAGAAAGCGTGAAAGTGTTCGCGAGAGATTATCCAAAACCGGATAAGATCGATAAGACCGAGAACTATCGAATCGCCGGTGATTTATCGAACAGATTCAAGGTAGGTGTGAAGTGAATTCTTTTTTCTTCTTTTGCGCGTGTTTTCGATCGATTTATCGATCGTTTTCGGATTTGTTTTTTGATTTTATCCATCGCATGGGAGAGAGAGAGAGGGAGAGCTTTGCCTTCTGATGATGATGATGACAAGAAGGATTTCGCGAAAATGTTCACGATCGATGCGGACTAATAATGTTCTTCCTTCTTCCACTTTTTGATATTGAAATGAGAACAGACTGATTTGAAAGCGAGCGAGAAGAAAGGTGAGAAGAAGAAAGTCGTGATCGTCGGCGGCGGTTTATCCGGACTCGCTTGCGCGAAATATTTAGCCGAAGCCGGCCACGAACCAGTCGTGCTCGAGGCGAGAGACGTCCTTGGTGGGAAAGTTTCAGCTTGGAAAGATAAAGATGGCGATTGGATCGAGACCGGGTTACACATATTTTTTGGCGCGTACCCGAACATGATGAACTTGTTCAGCGAGCTCGATATCGAAGATCGATTACAATGGAAAGTGCATAAGATGATTTTCGCGATGCAAGAGTTACCTGGAGAGTTTACGACTTTTGATTTCATTAAAGGCATTCCTGCGCCGTTGAATTTCGGTTTAGCGATTTTGTTGAATCAAAAGATGTTGACGTTGCCGGAGAAGTTACAAACTGCGCCGCCTTTGTTGCCGATGCTCATCGAAGGTCAAGATTTCATCGACAAGCAAGACGAGTTATCGGTGACGGATTTTATGAGAAAATATGGAATGCCAGAAAGAATTAACGACGAAGTTTTTATTTCCATGGCGAAGGCGTTGGATTTCATTGACCCGGATAAGTTATCGATGACCGTTGTGTTAACTGCGATGAACAGATTCTTGAACGAAACCGACGGGTTACAGATGGCGTTTTTAGATGGAAACCAACCAGATCGTTTGTGCGAGCCGATGAAACAAAGCATTGAGAAGAATGGTGGTAAAGTTTTGATGAAACAAAGAGTGAAAGAGTGGGTTTTGAACGAAGACAACTCTGTGAAACATATTTTAATGGCCAACGGCGAAGTCATCGAGGCCGATGAGTACATCTCCGCCGTCCCCGTCGACGTCATGAAACGCATGTGTCCAGATCCGTGGGCAAAAATGCCATTCTTCCAACAAATGAAACAACTCGAAGGCATTCCAGTGATTAATATTCACTTATGGTTCGATAGAAAATTGCAAAACGTGGACCATTTATGTTTCTCAAGATCGCCATTATTATCAGTGTACGCGGACATGTCCACGACGTGCAAAGAATATTACGATGAAGAAAAATCCATGATCGAGTTAGTCTTTGCGCCGTGCTCGCCGATTGCCGGTAGCAAAACTAACTGGATTGCTAAATCAAACCAAGAAATCGTTGATGCGACTATGAAAGAACTCGAACGCTTGTTTCCGTTGGAAATCGGTAAGAAGTCACCAGATGGCGTTGGCGCTAAATTATTAAAACACGCCGTCGTGAAAACGCCTCGATCTGTTTACGCAGCTATTCCGGGTAGAAATAAATATAGACCTTCGCAAGAAACGCCGATTTCGAACTTCACTTTGGCTGGTGATTGGACGAGCCAAAAGTTTCTTGGCTCCATGGAAGGCGCCGTGTTGGGTGGGAAGTTAGCCGCCGAAGTCGTCTCGGCGAAAGCAAAAGGGATGAAAACCGCTGGATTGAAGAAGATTAACGCAGATATCGTTTCAGAATCGAGCACGTTTTCGAACCAAGGATGGAAGCGCGCGCAAAAGATGGAAGATGAATCACCGGTTGTTTTTGGTGCAGGCTTCGTGATGGATGAAACGGACGAGGCGCAGTTGAGAGTGATTGACCCAGAGCAATTGAAAGAATTGGACGGTCGTTCGCAAGCGACTAAAGACGCGGTTAAAGAGGCGACGGCGAACCGAACGGGAACTCCAGCACGATAATATTTTACTTCATTGTTACTATTATTATTATTATAAGCGCTCTCTATTGACAATATATATATAAATATTTACACGTTTAATAAACTAAATTAGCTACGTTTAGCAAGTATACTAAAAATTTAATACATGTATATTATTCGTACACTAGAAATTTTTCGCCTACGTATTTAGAGATGAAACGAGCGCCTTGATCCGTCGGTTGTGAAAACGCACAATTCTCAACGCTGACGATAGTCGCCGACCCAACCATCGATGCTTCGCCAAAAAAACGTCTTCTACAGTTCTCTAAAAGGTTTCGTGCGACGGACATGCGCCGATACGTTTTGTGAACCCAAAGCGCTCTCACGCCGACTGATCCACGGGGTTTGAAATCCAACGTCGTCCTTTTCGGTCCTTTCTTCAGTACGTAATGACTGCTCGTCGTAGTATTAATGATTGGGTTTACAAGCGTCGTATCAAGTTTCTCGACGTCACTTCTGCTATTCTTCGCATCACTTTTATTATCGTTATTATTTGTACACGTCGTCGTCGTCTCGAATACCTCGCGTTTTTGAGCCACGATATCTTCGCAAAACGCCGCTCCAATGATATTACATTCATTCTCCTTCTTACCGACCAAAACGCACACGAACGCAACGATACCAACATTATCTCCCCCTCCTACATTATTATTATTATTATTATTCAAACTATCTTCACCATCAAAAGAGAGAACCCAATCCTCTACGGCGCCTATTTCGTCCTCGACCATTTTCGCGACTTTCCTAATCTTCAGCCACGCGTGTTTATCGCATAACCTCTTCGTCACGCGATACACCCTACACACCAAATCGTTCTCCATTACATACTCGTGCCAATGTTTCCCTCGTTCGTCATGAAAGAACGAATTCAAATTCCTCAAATTCACCTTCTCGAACCTCTCTTTATCTAACGCGAACTTATTATGATGTCTCCGATGTACTTCCTCGTCCGACGGTTCGCCTATTACGTATACTAAACCGCATTCAGCGCACGTCGTATGCCTGAACGATTTCTGCCCTAAATCTAAATATAACTGCCTCGTTTTCTTCTTCTTCTTCACAGGTCCTTCTTCTCGTTTGTTAGTAATCGTCGTTATCGTCGTTCGCAGTCGTTCGCAGTCGTTCGCGTCGTCGTCGGCGCTTTTTGCTCGATTTTCAGAATCATCTCTCGCACTCGTTCGCTCTCGCTTAAGAGCACTTTCGCTCGCATTTTTATAGCGCTTATTCTTCCTACTGAACTTCCTCTCTTCCCTTTCTGCGACGAAGAAGAATTCTTCTTCCTTTTCTTCTTCGGCTGCTTTCGAATCTCTCTCTTCTTTGCGATCATCTGCATCGAACACTCGATCGTACTCGCGAGCGCATGTTTTCCTCATCTCATCATTCGAAATCATTCGAAATCTTCCAAACTTCTTCGCGTTTCCATTCAAAAACATATTCAATCTTCGATCACGATCACGATTCTTTCTCTCGCGTTGATTATCACAAAAGAACAGGATCACACGACGTGCCTGTTCTTCTTCTTCTTCTTTTTGAGCGTATTTCTCTCGCGATTTATCCTATCGAGATTATTAATTAATTAATTTAATTAATTAATTGTTTTCTGTTTTTTTAACGAAGCGCGTTTCGGTTGGAATTTTCAAAATTCAAAAACGAAGAAAAAGAAGGAAAAACTTTAAAAAACAATAAACATTCGGGTTCGTGATTTCTCGGTCTTAAATCGCCATGCGATCAAATTTACTCGATCGCTTCCTGCGCTAGCGTTCGTTCTGCGCTCTGTTATCGAATCGAATTGGACGCGCTCAACGTTTTCAAGAACCGTTTGATTAGTAAAAGATTTTCCATCGTAATCAACTTCTGCTCTCGTGGAATATGAAAGTATAGTCGGCGACAAAACGTGATGAGATCGACGTTGTTCGGTAGAACGATGATGACTACTTCATCGCACGCGTCGAAAAGAATGAGTAGTAACGGTGTGTGGTATTCTGTAGCGAAATATTCGAAGAGAACGAGCGTTTTAATGGTCGCCATGATGTTCTTCTTAAGCTTTGTAACGATTTTAATCCGAGTCGTTTTTCATGGAAGAGGAACGAGCAGTAGCGCTGTTTATGATTTGAGGCGAATGAGTTCTTCTTCTTCTTCTTCTTCTTCTTCTTCTGCAGATGATGATGATGATGAAAATGAGTACGATAGCCTTCGTTCGTTTAGTTCTTCTTCGTGTAATGATGATGAAGATGATGATGGTGAAATCGTCGTCGAGAAGAGTTGGATTTTCGAGACGAATCAGAAACGTTTAGGATACACGCATATGGCGACTATACATCCAATCACGAACGGGAAGGTTTTGTTAGCCGCGTGGCAAGGTGCGCATAGAGTAGAGGGCACCGATGATCAAAGTTTGTTCGTCGCGAAGAGTGTGGATGGGGGGAAGACGTTTGGGAGAGCGAAGGTTGTCCC
>Ga0209830_10004267_pt1 | contig 10504 bp, 7 predicted proteins | sample ArcticOcean_MG_C_12_FD_187439 | JGI IMG/M metagenome (GOLD analysis project Ga0209830, IMG submission 187439) | Marine microbial communities from western Arctic Ocean - ArcticOcean_MG_CB8_130 (SPAdes) (version 2) | ecosystem: Environmental > Aquatic > Marine > Oceanic | place: Arctic Ocean...
AGTTGCGTGAGTTGCCCGGGGTCCAGGCGTTTCGCTTTGATGATGCGGTCGAGATTTTCTGTGTTTATGATTTCGCGACAAGAGTACGTGAACACGTACTTTCGAAGGTACCTTCGAAGGTACGAAGGTACGAAGGTATGCGCAACCTCGCCCTTATACACGTCGCTCATGCGAAGGATCGCCGGATCGGTAGTCACCAACGACCGACACCACGGGGCCCGACGCGGAACATACCGTGCACACCAATTTTACACCCAGCCGAACCCTGTTGCAAACCCCAATAAACTAACCCCTGATCACGGGGGCAATAGTTAGGCCTTATTATATCAACCCCATACATGTTTATTTAATAATATATATACCTTCATTATTCGTAATAAAGATAATTATAATGTAAAAAGAATTTATTTGGCGCTTTCGTCAAAAGTGTTTGACTGGAGATCGGTCACCTTACTTGTGTTTGTTATGCCGTGGGGGATCTGGACATTAAACTTCGCCTGAACAGCGTTGCCGTTTTCCTTTGAGGAATCAAGGACGATGTATTTGTAGTGGTGACGCTCAGTCATTTACAGTATGGGGCTATTTTATTTTTACATACATACCATCCACGAAGGCATACTTGCGTTCGGGGGCACGTCGTTCTTCTAAAGTGGAATGAATCAAGTTTTGAATCTCATCGCGGGACAAGGAGGGCTGAGGTGGAGGAGGCTCCACAATAGGTTCGGGAACGGAGACTTCCACAGGAGCAGAGTCTTCCACAGGAAGCTCTGCGGGGACGGGCGATCGTCAATGTGGTCGACTGCTTGCTAAATTAACCCTAATTACAATCTCGAGCCCATCCAGACTGGTAAATAAAATAGTGTAGTGATGATGAAATGAAATAATAATGACATGAAATTAATTTTATATCTGTGTTTGCGGTTTTTTTTTTTTTGGCACGGCAGCGCGTGGCACGCTTCAGGATGTCAAAAGGACCAAAAAAGCTGTTCTCAGCGGACGAAAATAATGTTTGTTATTTTCCATTTATGGAATTACGGATCGACGTCAAATTTTTGCAAATTCGATCGACATTGAGAATACATGATATCAAATAAATTTACCCTCCCTTTTGGTTTAGCGACGGAATCGGTAGTGGCTACTGAGATCATAAGTCGAAAACACCAGTCGAAAACACCATAAATTATTATTGACTCCCTCTCGCTAAAAATCAACGAAATAATATTTATTATTCTTCAGATATCATTTTTATTATTCTTATCTCCTCCTGTGATCAGCGCAATAATATTTCTACAGGTATCACAGGGATGGTGGCAAATATGTCTCCCGCACTTCTTGATTAACTGTGTGCTGGTGATCAGCAACGAGAGCGCTAAATATTTGGTTATCGTTGGTCTACAATACGTGCAGAGGTGACAAAACACAACATGTTACCTTCGAAGGGACTATTTATTAGCCTGTCCCTTAACTTGTTGTTACTTGCCTTGTTGTTTATTTCAAAGTGCGGTGACCCGCTGCAATCTATAAGCGAACCCGTTGTTCAAAAACCTCGAGATTTGCTTCGAACAACAAATGGCTTTTGGTCTCTGTCACGGCCGATCATGCCAGTTGACAGCAAAGGCCACCTTGCCATACCTCCTGAATACACACACGTAAAATTGGACGTAGGGCTATCCTTTAACGGAGCTAACTCAGCTCTCTGGCTAGATAAACTGAAACTGCCAGGAAGATTTGTTATCGGGATAGAGCCAAACGCAAAATCATTCCGCCGACTCGAGAGTGGCTATAACAACATTGCACACAACGAAAGTCTCTGTTCCTACAAGATCTGTGATTCGACACACCCTTTGTATAAGCTAGTGCGCGAGCAAAATAGACCATACTATTGGGCACTCGACGCGTCGCACATCGGCAAAGACTGGTTTGGGTTGCAAGCTGCGGTTGACGACGGTGAACCTCGATTCCAGCACTTGAATGTGGCAGAACCCGACCTCGTTGGAACAGACTCCCTCCTCGATGCCAAAGATGGCGTGGGACTGAAGATGGTAGAAAAAATGTATGTGCCTGTGATTCGCCTCTCAGATGTTTTTGACCGCATCGACTTTGATAGATTTAAATTTGTCGAACATCTGAAAGTAGATGCACAAGGTATGGATGGTCGTGTTCTTCGAAGTGCAAGGCAATATCTGAAAGAACGCGTCGTGTACGTTACTGCCGAAACTGGCAACGAACAATACGTGGGTGGTAACGAAGTGAGCGTTGCTGATTACCTTTCATCGCAGGGTTTTCAGCACGAGCACGGTGAAACTTGGGTTAATAGCCGCTTCAAGAAAGACGTATCACTTCTCAACGGATTAGATTCAACTGCAACAGAATCATAACAATCGACTGAAGGCGAGCTCGAGGTCACTGATCGGTGTCTTGAACTAGATTCGGACCCTCAATTTCGAGGTCCGACACTCTGGTCCGTCCCGAATCTTAGTTTATGAGGCCTCGACTAGTTAGATTAATGATTTTCCCAAAAGGATTGAAATTTCTCGTTTCTTTGAGGAGGGAACGGCGCAAACTGCGTCAGCGTTTCGTACCCGGTGTTTGGAGCAGGTAGAGTATACGTCTCCTACTGTGCCATCGCAAGTGTCTATATCTACTGATGTGTAACGTGTTACGCCGGCCACATGATGTCGAGCATGAGCACGTCGTCGCCGCGGTCGCCGCCAGCAGCGTTTCTACCTTTTCCATGGGACACGGTCACTTCGAGAGGTTCTAGGTCGCTACGCTCCAGTCACGGCCGCGGTTGCATTGACACTTCATAGGATTGATTGGAGCTGACAGGAGAGCATAGACCCCCCATCCCAGTGATTTGGTCTCATAGTCTCGTCAAGTTAATAATAATCTAATAATCCAGAAATCCAGGTAAATCATAACTCCCTAACAAAAATCTTTTTTAATAAAACCTTGAAATTTTTGTGAGGTACTTTTGAAAATACTGGATTATTGGATTTTTGGATGGCCCGAGAGCTGCCTAAGAAATCCGGGCAGTCCTTGGTCGCTACGCTCCAGTCACGGCCGCGGTGGTCCCTAACCATAAATAGGATTTGTCGTAAAATATTCACCAACAAAACATGACATTAAACCTCTATGGACAATTAGTCAGTAGAAAAAAAACACGTGTTGCAAGTCGGTGGTGCAAGTCTCTTAGAAGAAATGAAAAAATGTCATTAAATCTCTATGGACAATTAGTTAGTAGAAAAAACACGTGTTGATAAAAATGCGCGATGAACGATCGGGGTAGAAAAAAGGCGACGTCGCAGTTTCAGTTGCGGACACACCCATATGCCAAAGTGAGCACCAGGTCGCCTAGGTCAACTTTCAAACCAGCGCAAACAACTTATTTTGAATTTTGGCGCGCTCATCATTCGAGGTACATTAATAATAAGCAGTCAATCAATCAGCAGGTAACTTGTTATTAGATAGGTACGCTACGTGTATATACACTCGAGTACCTTGATTTATCACCTTCGTATTTCGTTCGTTCGTGAAAAAATATTAGTAGCGTCCGTATAGGCATTCATCGAAAATCGTTTTTTTGCGTATAATGTGTTCATAGTGTTATTACACACGTACCTTACTTATATTATTCCCTTCGAACGAAGGTACGAGCACGGAAATTCTAAATATGCTCTACAAGTTAATATCATGAAAATCTACAAGTTAATATTCATGAAATCTATTAGGGTTATCTAGTCGAAACTGCGTGCAGGAGGTTGGTTACACGCCCTGATCTGACACCATGTCGCCAATGCGCGATTCCGAATACTTTCCATTATGGTTAACGGTTACCCTCTACTCGATATGCAGCTCTCTATTGTTGATATTTAATAAGATTGCACTGTCCTCTCCACTCATGCCGGGTCCAGCAGCTTTACTCATCCTCCAAGCTTCGGTGTCTGTCATCTTTTTGGGTTGGAGTGTATCTGGTACATTTATCGAAGAATGTCGAACGTTGTCGAGTCAGTTTGCAGTCGTGGTATCTTTGTTTGTGGTGACGCTATTCTCGAGTTCAAAAGCCCTTCTCTACGTAAACGTGGACACGGTCATATGCATACGAATGACCGCTCCTCTCTTGGTGAGTTTTCTAGAGGTCTACTTGCTCGGGCGCTCATATCCATCACTCAGATCGATATTGGCTATGTCTGGGACCATCGTCTTTTCCGCTGTTTTCATGTATTCTGAAACAGCTTTGGGATTTACGTCAACTTCATGGTTGTTGTTCTGGTATGTTTGCATGGTATCCGAGTCGCTGTACGTGAGACATTTCGTGACCAAGTCTTCGTTGTCGATCACCTCGCAAGCTTTCTTCCTCAATTTTTTGTCCCTTCCATTTTTTACGCTCATATTCTTATGGGGTGGTGAACACGTGCGCACGAGGAAGTTGACGAAAATACCTCAACACATCAGATCTTTATGCATCGTCATAGCGAGCTGTTTCTTAGGACTGGGCATGAGCTTGCTCTCTTTCAAACTACGGAAACAGGTGTCTGCAACGAGTTTCACACTGGTCGGAAATACATGCAAATTATTCACCATAATGTTGAATAAAGCCATTTGGGATAAACACTCCTCCCGAGTTGGAACTCTGTCCGTGGTCATGTGCTTGTTGAGTACTGTCTTTTACGAGCAAGCCCCCCCACGTCAAAGTCATGCCGGTGAAAAGAAAGGTGTTCCTCAAGGGGGGAGTATTTTCACTTCATGTCTATCTTCAAAGATGCAATTCAAAACGCTTCTCTGCTTTCTATTTCCGATCATATTCTGTGGTGTGTTTTTTACTAATCTCGATCATGTAAGTTATATGACGACAAAGTCAATTATTACTCTTGGTGAGGCAACTACAGATGGTGTCTCTGGTAAACTTTTCAGCGGTGAAAAAATAAGAGACTTTCAAGGCGCCCTATTAGAAGCTCAGGGTATTACACGTCGAAGTCGGAAGGCAACTAACTTGGCACTCAGATTTATTGAAGAGCCCGCATTCGATTGTGTCAATTGGGCCGTGTGTACAACTATCTTTACACCCTCCGATTCCATACACGAGGTCTGCCAGAATCTGAGGGATTACTGTCTAGTGATAGTGGCAGACAAAAAGACGCCCCTTAACTTTATGGTTCGAGGTGAGTGCACGTTCATTAATCTTTCTGTAAAGAAGCAAGAAGAACTCCAAATGCATTCTACGTTTGTTTCGCAGACACCTTGGAATCATTTTGGTAGAAAGAACCTTGGGTACTTGTATGCAATAGCGAATGGGGCAAAGTTCATCTGGGATTTTGACGACGACAACAAGATCTTGAGCGCAGAGCACTTTTTGGACGTCGCCAACAATTTCCAGAATAGTCTGCTCACAGTGGACGTAAATGAAACAACTTTGAACCCATATCCCTTGTTCGGAGCAGAAACTTTTTCTTGGCCCCGCGGCTTCCCCCTAGAAGACATTAAAAATCCTTCGCAACAACCTGTAAAGGCACAGCTGTTGAGCACTGTCCTCAAAACTGGTGAGAGATTAGGTGTTATTCAGGCTCTTGCCAATGTTGACCCAGACGTGGACGCAATATATAGGCTCCAGAGGAAAATACCATTCAACTTCGTCGGATCAAGAAAGTCTGATGTTTTTGTCGTTCCACACCAGTCTTTCGTTCCGTGGAATGCGCAAGCTACTATATTCTCTACGAGAGCAGCGCTGTGGGCAACGTATCTACCGATGTCTGTCCACGGAAGAGTTTCTGACATATGGAGATCCTACATAACGCAGCGTCTATTTCAAAACATCTGCATGCGAACCGCGTTTGCCATGGATCCACTCGTGGTTCAAAACCGCAATCCACACTCGTACCTGGCAGACTTTGATGCAGAGCAAGACTTATACTACAAATCTGGGAAACTTATTGAACTTTTATCTACTTGGACGCCTGCGACAAACACTCTGGACACACAAATGTTGGACTTATATATCCTCTTGTATGAGCGGGACTATGTCGGTATCAGAGATGTTCAAATGATACAGCTTTGGCTCGAGGAACTGAACGTATTCGACTACCAATTTCCGACCACGTGCTTAAATACGGCCTTAGAGGACAACTGATCGACGCCCGCAGTAAAAACGGTTTGCGATCTTGGCGGTGAACAGTTTAAATGCGAACCTAAGATATACGCACGTAATGAAACGTATGCTGCGTTAGCCGACGAGAGCAAGGAAGACGGAAATATGGATTTTTGGAGTAGTTGGCTGCATAATCATAGCTGGAAGCCCAGACGACAAAACATTGTGATGAAGGTGGTGCTCATGAACAAAGACGAGTGGCCAATTCTCAAGTCCTGGGTGTTTCATCACGGAAAGATGCTCGGTTTCAACAATCTATCGACGCCAGCGAGAATCAGGAGTGCATAACATTCTTGACAGAAATGAAAGCAAAGTTTGAACTGAACGTCATCTTCTCGAAGAGCAACTTAAACGATGTGATCATAGACATTAACTATGTGATGACGGAAATTTCTACAGCATCAATTTCTACAGCATCCGACCTCATGATCAAACTCGATATTGACGAGTTTCTAGCTCTCCTTCCGGATACCGAGCCATGTAAGAGTCTTGCAAACAACAGTCCGCATGACGATTGTCTTTTGACACCTTTTGGGGTGCTCGAATATTTACGAGAAGAACTCTCAGACAACTTGGATGGCTCCTTACTAAAAATAGGATACCCTTCGGGTGCCGTAGCGAATCAAAGTATCTGCGAGAGTGTCGATGATGCTCTACTTCTGTACGGTAGTATTCATTTCATGAAGCCACATCCAACGACATTTAAATCATTTTTTGATTCCAGGACGTATAGGGCTGTTGACCTTGGATCACATGCGGGTGTAGCGTGGCAACCTTTTAACGACTTGGAGGAGCATCCATACTTGGTCACGAAACTTGGTATCATTCACGTGCACTCGACATGTTACGAAGATGAAATGAAAAATAATGCGAAGGCAGTTACTAGTCATGGATACGTCTCCCCGGAAGATACTGATCTTGAAAGAATCGAAAAGCTCTACAAATTGATAGACTTCCCTCCTTGTCAAGCTGGCCCGACAGAGTGTTGCGCAGCTCTTGCAGGACGTTATCCGAGTGTACCATGTATGAACAGCTGTCACAAGGTTTTCGGGTGTCTCAATAATCTAGTTTGCCCTGAAGAAGACAAACAAAGGTACTATGAAGTATCTGCAAGCTTTGAGGGGAATACAAATCACCTCTTCAGAAAATATTTGGAAGAATCAAGGAATATCCAATATAATTTTTGTTCATCCCGCCCGTGAAAATCGGAGCCTCAACCCTCAACTTTCTCAACTTTCCAATATAATTTTTATCAATTCCTCCAACCAAAATGATAGCCTCAACCCTAAATTGAAACAGGTTTTAATCCTGCACACGCGGGTGCTCCGATTAATAAATGGAGACGGATTTTTTATGGTCAAAGAATGAAAACCATACACAATTTGACCTGTTTGAGTTTGTTGGATTTATAATCGGCGAAGGGTTCAGGACGCGCAAACCTCAATCGATTAAAGCGGAACCCTAAACCCTAATTTAACCTTTTCGAAATTCGGGCCAATTTGCGATCTTGCAAATAAAAACAAGAGCCCTTTTTCCTCCTATTAATTTTTAATGCGAATGAAGTTTAATAATAACGTGCAGTAGTCTAAGTCGTCGTCTCGTGTACCGGAGACGGAGGTTTGTACGCAATCCAACTGGTAGATGCGTCAATGACCCTATTCAAACACAAGCTATTCAACACATTGATTGTGCTCGCACTATGCGCTGTACTTTTATTTCGGAACCGCTACACATCTCCCATAGTTTCTCTAACTGCCACCAAAACAAAATCTGACAGATTGCTGTTTCTACACGACTTTGCGAAACCTTCAAGAAAGGCGTGCGAGGCAACGCAAATTGCCGAAGAAGGCGGCTTTGGTTCGCAGTACCAAAACATCATACAGACAGCACTTTATGCTCATTGGAAGGGGAAATCTTTTTGTGTGACACCCATAACCTCCATTCACGGCAACTACGGTTCTAGTAGCAGTTTCCTACGCGAGGTGAACGAACTACTCCATCTCGCAGTGCTACCCGCCGAACAGTTCTACTGTTTGTTCGTACACTCATGTCGCACGGCATCACATGTAGATTTCATCGAAAACAAGAAGGCGTGGTTCGACGACTTCATCAAAGACAGGAAGCTTGCAGATTTTGCTAAACCTTTTCTGCAAGGAGTTGGCAAAAGAAAACGAACCCACTCTGGACGCGAAAGTGAGAAAAAAAATGCAGTTGTCCATATTCGCCGGCGCAACCCCCAAGATATTGAAGATGACTTCCATGGTCGAAATCACTTGCAAGATCGAGACATTTGCCATGCGATGAGACTGGTCCAGGCTGCAAATCCAAGCATCACCTTCGAAATCTATAGCCAAGGTGAACATGAAGATTTTGGTCTCTATGGTGGCGACCCTCGCATATCGCTGCATTTGAACGAGGCGCTCAACGTGACATTTTTGCAAATGGTGCAAGCTGATGTGCTCATCATGGCAAAGTCTTCTTTGAGTTACACAGCCGGTCTTCTTCGAGAAGGCGAGGTCTGGGCACCTAACCCATTCTGGCACACGTTTCCTTACTACTGGAAAACATTTGATGCTGGCAAGGGGATACCTGAAGAAGAGCCATGTCTCATACCCGCAAATTAGGGATCGTAGAACAATCTATGACAAATGGGCCGTGCCTAGCTCATTTGTCGACCAACGTTCGCAATGTCGCGCGCAGGACTTACTGCAGCATCGATTATTTTCACAATGTACATCTCCGCTCCCGAAGTGAGCGCCACTGGGTGTTATGTCGAGAGTTTTAGCGAATGTGACTGCACGATCGCAGAAACAGAATGCGGAGCTTCGGTAACTGCCGACAAGTTGACGGGACGTTGCCTTTGTCCCACGACCGACAAAACATTCGGCAAAGATATATATTACGACAAGATAAACGAACACGGCCTATTGCCCAGCTGCACGCACGATTACTGTCTCGACCGGAAAATGTCGCGAGGTTCGTGCTACTATGCGGGCCAAGACAACCAAACTAAGCCATACATCGGATTCACACTCTTATGCGATGTATCTGAAGAGGAGTGTTGTGGCTATGTGGGATACTCTGCTGAAAGCTACGCTGTAAATGAGCAACGGTGGCTACTTTTGGTACGCAGCAGGCTATGTATCAGGTGGTAAATAATGCTGTCAGCATGGCGTCCTGCGACCGCTCACTAGAGAATGCGGCAGCAGCAAAACCTCCATTAGACGGAAATGGCGTCTGCTCGTATTACGACGTCACGATCTCCGATTGTCAGCGCAATGAATACTCATGACAGCGCCGACACAACTGGCGACGTTCAAATGTTTGGGCGTCACCGGTGTGAAGTCCCTAAACCCTAAACCTCCTCCAGAGACCAGCAGCACTTCCGGGGTCAGACGAATGCCTCTTATTTAAGCCAATCTCATCAGGACTGGAAACCCGAACAATCATTCGAGGATCCCGACAGTCCCGGGACGTACCAAAACTGCAAAGTCTATGCCAAATGGATCACCGGTGCAGGCAGACGTTGGCCCGTCGTGGACTTGTGTGGGGGCGACGCAGGTCCAGCAATATCATGTTGACACGGTCGCGAAATTTGGCTGCTGCGGTCCGAACGGCAAATATTCGTGCTGGAATGAGTCGAACCATGCGTCCACTCCCCTAAGCGTCTTCCTCCTCCTCACCCTGACCGCCCTTAACTCTCTGTTGTAAAACACGACGACTATATGACACCATTTTCTGCGTGGGAGGACGTGAGCGCCAACTCACCCTGTGGGAAGCTATCTGCCGAGCTCGGCTTCGATGTCATCCACGAGGACCTCGACTTCTTCGCGCACGACCTGGGCGAGTGCGTGGTCACCAACCCACCCTTCAGTGAGCTTCCCCGAGTCCTCGCGCGCCTGCGTGAGTTGGGCAAAATCGTCGTGATCACGCCGCGTTCGACGCTGACCACGCGATCCCGGACATCCAGGTCATTGTGACGCGGCGGCGCATCCAGTTCAGGAAGCTGGTTGACGGCGTGGAGGTCAAGCGGGCGGTTGCCTTTTTTTTTGTTGGCGACTCGGGTTGCCGAGGGACGTGGTGTTCTTGGGGTGATCGCCGTTTCTACCCTCCCGTAAAAAATGAGACGTGTACCGAAGTACCGAAATTTCCGAAGTTTATCCTAGGGCGTTCTTGGAATCGTGAACTTCAAGACTTCAAGATACACCTATTTTGAACAATAGAATAATCGGTACTTCGGTACACCTTGGTTGCCATCGACGGGCAAGACTTCAAGATACACCTATTTTGAACAATAGAATAATCGGTACTTCGGTACTCCTTCACCCTACAGACGGGCGACTAACCGAACTTTGGCGC
>Ga0209830_10004270_pt1 | contig 10502 bp, 11 predicted proteins | sample ArcticOcean_MG_C_12_FD_187439 | JGI IMG/M metagenome (GOLD analysis project Ga0209830, IMG submission 187439) | Marine microbial communities from western Arctic Ocean - ArcticOcean_MG_CB8_130 (SPAdes) (version 2) | ecosystem: Environmental > Aquatic > Marine > Oceanic | place: Arctic Ocean...
CACACCTTGATAAATCGAAAGATCGTTAAACTGATAAGTATTATTTCCTGCGCTATCAGTACTCAAAGAAACCTGTGTATCTTCAAGAAGAATGAATGTATAGTCTGATTCATCAATCGTTGTCGAAAAGGATTCGCCACGATTAAGAGAATAAGATTGATTAGTAACACCAGATAAAGGTGTAAGAGTCATGTCAATGCTTGCAACAGCAGCACTTTTACTCGCGGGGATGTAACCGAGTAACTTTGCTCGAGATACAACATTTGATCGTACCTGAGCAGAATCCAGAAAGGATTCATTCATTGCTACGTGAGCATTCATCGCGTTATAGTGAGTATTATAAGCAAGAACATCGAGTAAGTTATTTAAACCTGAACCGTCAAAGTCCCAATCGCGGAAAGAAGAATCACCGCGTTTAAAATAATTTTTGAGGTTATCTTTAATTTGGTCGAAATCTAATTCTGTCGTGTTAAACTGTGTTGTCATATTATCTTAGTCTCTGAAGCGCGAATTCGACTTCGGCCTGCGCATTAATTTTTATTACATTAAATTCTATTGAAACACGATATGCATTTGAATCTGAATCATCAAGTATCTGAACTCTTGTCGCATTGATTCGTGGCTCGTGATCTTCAAGTAAACGGTATATTTCTTTCTTCATCATGATCGCAGTAAACTGATCTGCATTTTCAAAAAGAAGAGCAGTTACATTCGATCCTAGCTTAGGTTGGAATGGCCGCTCACCGAAGTTAGTTAGCACCAAATTCTTAACAGCATTTCGTACAGCTCTTATATCAGTGACAGGAGAGATATCCATTTTCACTGGATGTAAATTAAGACTTAAATCAAGATCAGAATACAGCGCCTTTGTCGCAACATTAGAAGAGCGCTGTTTACTATAATCTGAAGTTGCGATACTCATATAATCTATTTATACAACTTTCATGGTTTCAAAGGTGAAAAATCTCGTGCGCGCATTTTGTGACTTTTTAGTTTAGATCTATTCGAGCTCCATCAATATCAATACTACCCGTTACCTGAGTACTCTGACTACCTTTCACGGTCTCGTTATAATTACCTTTCACATTCACAATATAATTCTTATCTACTGTCACATTATAATTTCCCTTTATATGAGTATTACAATTCGCGTCAATCACCAAATTACAATCACCGAGCACGCGGACATTTTCTGAATCAATGATAAGCTTATAATCTTTACCATTTACTACAGTAACATTATTCCCCTTTGCCTGTACCTCGTGATAAGTACCACTCTTATGATAATGCAATAACCTCTCTTTATCTGTAGTATCGTCAATCTCTATTACATGCCCGCTCTCGCTCCTCAATACTTTATTCTTTGGATAGACAGGAGCTGTAGTATCAATCTGAGGAAACTGCTTTACATGCGAAGGATCTACCAATGCTTTCTTATTTAATGTATCGCGTGTAGTATAACTCTCAGCAAGAGTATACTCGCTTCTACTCTGCTCAGGCTGATCATTAGTCGGAATTGGTTTTGAAGGTGATTCTGTAGACTGGTCCAGTAAGGGCCAGTTACCATCCGGATCAGCGAACCCGTTTGTAATGGCCGGTAAAGCACTGGACATGCTCGGTAGAGTACCTATAACAAATGGATCCTGTAGTGCTTCTCCGTCTCGAAAAAATCCTATAACCCAACTGCCTTGGAGTATACCAGTCGCGCTTAGTCCTATGTTTGTCATAGAAGCACTATTGACTGGCATCATAACGTGTGCCCAAGGTAAGTTGGCGGTTGGCATACCTCCGAGGTCCATCTCTTTTACTGGTGTGTGGTAACCAAAGCAACGAACTTTAAGTCTACCCATCTCGGAAGGATCGTTAATATCCTCTACTACACCTGTAAACCACTGCGGTTGATCTTTAAATCCTGTATTCATTCTATTTCATTTGCTCTCGAGTCGCGCTTAACACGGCAGTTAACATAATATTCTCCACCTTCAAAGGTATGTTCTACTGCTGCTATAAAGTATTTACCACTTAACGTTTTATCATATACATCGGTCTCGTCTGTCTCAAGGTATTCTTTTAATATATCTGGATCTAATGCCTTCGGAAAGAATAGTTGTATTACTCGACCAGGATTCAATTGTAAGTCACCATGGAGTTGAATATCATGACTTGTATTGTTTGATAGAGACCTATAACTATTAAGCTTAGCAATCGCTTTCTCTGTAAGATCAGTATACATCTTACCAGAGTCTGTAGTCGATTCAATATCATCAAGATAAGCACCAGAGTTGATTGGTATATACTCTATATGTGCTGAGGTAAAGTCTTTTGCTCCTTGGACTGGAGTATTATTACCATTGGAGAAGACAAACTTATCTGATAGAGTCGTACTTACTTCAAGCGATTCTGTCTTCTCTGGATCGTATGTATAAATGTTAGAGTTATAAGTCTTAGTAGTATAGTCTAAAGAATAGTTTTCTGAGGTATAAGCACCGTTCCTGCTCTGCTCTAGCTTAGATAGTTTAATATTAGAAGAGCATGCGAGTATCCTTGTAGCACGTTCTACATAGTCTGTAGTTGTATTTGGATCAGAAGAGAACTGTCGAGCATCGAAGTAAGTCTGATACACTGGCTCGTTCACTATCGATGTATGGGATACAAGCTGTGTTAGTCCGTTGATCGATTGATAAAAGTAGAACGGAGCACCACTCTGATCATAACTGATAGATCGTAGATGCTCGATAGCAGCGAATGGAGTCATATAAGGGCAGTTCCACTTAATCTTGCTCGCTGTCTCTCCGCTTAAGGCATATTTACTCAACGTTAGGTTACAGTCCCTCTCTAGTATGTTTGATATAATCTTACCAGTCTGCTGATACTCGTAGCTACGGGATATCTTCTTATGGCTCGATATAAAGGCTTGTTCCGATATACCTTGTATTCTATAGACTTGTACATGATTATTCTTTGCAGATCTGCCGTATGTTGGGTATTCTACTATAAAGAATTTCAGCTCGAGAGCCTTTTCGATGTCCGTATTGTGTTCTTTCTGCTTCAAACGTACTGTAACTGTCTCTTGTCCTATACAAGGAAAGCTCTCCATGAAGTTAACACTATCCTTTATACTTAAACTCAGTACGATAGTAGGACTATACAGACTTTCTGATAGAGAGAATTTCACTACAAGGTTTTCAATAAACTTGCTCTCTCCACGGTGATTTACCATCTCGATGTTCTCAAGATGATATGCCGATGGATTAAATCGGTTCCCTTTGGCGTCTGTATTCTGATTGTGTGCGGATCCGCTCATAACAATAGTTTCTTATATGCTTCTGCGAAGGCATGTATCTGACTCTTCTTCACTACTTTTATCTTTCTTCGAGCAAAGTTCTTCTCAATTTCAAGCTCGTAACGTGACTGTATGGTTAATCCCGCGGCGCTTGCTGTTTCAAGTTCAGGAGCATAAGGACCATATCGAGTCTCTCCACTCGAAAGGGTGTACGGTCCACGATATGCATCGTATGCTGTCATAGGATCGCCTGTTACGGTATCTGTATAATTGACAGGAGCATCTCGTCCATTCAGATAAAGAGCACTTGCCTGCCAACCAATCAATCCTTTACCGAGTACATAGGCCTCAAAGGCTCGGAGGTATGCTCGCCGTGTAAGGTTTGTAGCTACTACTTGTTCGAATCCGTTTACAGTCGTAGCATAACCTTCTTGAGCCCATGCTAAGGCCTTTTCAAGCCATGCATCGTTCAATTGTTCTACTTGTTCGTAGAGTGGATTCTGTGCATGATAAGGATTATATGTTTCGATAAGGTAATCTGCCTCTCCGCTATAGCCTGTACTCTCGAAATCAAAGAATTTACTCTTATTTGAAATACTATGGACCGATAATTGAAAAAGATCTGGATCAAATCGATCTATCAAAGCATAAGCATTTGAGTTGTCTGTCCTACGAATTCGTAGATACTGGTGTGATAAGTCTAAACCAAGGAAAGAGTTAGAATAGTACTTTGATCCAGTGTCTGCTGCTACTAATCCGCCTGTTCCTGAGAAAGGTGTCGGCAATATTTCTAATACCGAAATATCATCGTGCTGTTCAGCGATATACCTTTCAAGCTCCTGTTCAGACTTAGGCCAAGCTCCAATACCTTCCTTAAGGAAGTCGTTGACAATAAAGAATGTCCAATAGAAGTCTGTAGTGCCATAAAGCTTCTGTGATACTACATCGGGCCTTTCAGATGATCCTATATCGTAGTACGTGTAATTGACATAAGGACCTGCCGCAATGTCGTCTACATCGACGTGTCGAAAGATGTCCTTTATATTAACTTTTTCACCTGTACTGTGAATGTCGTATTGTGTTGTTGGAAAATTTTTAAAGAATGACATTAATTACTTTCATTTGATTTGTTAACGGTTTCCCATACGGCTGGTTGTTCATTTAATCGAGTCAGATCTTCATCACCTGCTCCTTGTTCGGTGGCTAATCCATCTGCACCAATTCCACGATTTGCATCACTGCCAAGTGTTTCAATATCAAACCGTGTTAGAGCTCTTGTTTCTTGGAATGAAATAGATACATCTACTTCAAGAGGTGATCCATCAGTGTGGAAAACTGGTGCAGTTGAGTTAAACGATGATTGTACACCCTGTAAATAACAGGAATAGATCTTTGGAATGTATTTGTTTTCGTTCTTTTGACCATCAAGAAAGCGGATGCGCCATACAGGTGGATACCTTAAAGTAAGATTTTGTTGATTGCCATTTGAATCGGCGTATGTATACTTACGAAATGTTTGGTGTATTTTTTGTATCTCCTGTGCATCTTGCTGAGAACGGGCAATCATTTTAAATTGAAAGCTAAAGGTTCGAACAGCATTACCTGAAAATGTTGTATTCGTATTAGGATTTAGAATGGTCTTTGCTTTAAACTGCAGCTTATCACCATAGCCAGGTAACGCCATAGCGGCTATCGCTGCGATTTCTCCAGCTCTTGCGTCTTTTACTTGACTAAGTAGCGCATTCGATCCTGCTTTTAATTTGTTCTCCGCACCACCAGCAGCAGACTTTCCTGCTTCGATTGCTTGATTCAATGCTCCACCTAAGGCACCAAGGTCAATTGTATTATACGTGGCTTGGTCACTGATTTCAATACCAGCTGGACACGGAAACCAGATTGTCTTTAGTTGTACATCACCAGAGGATGTATCATAAGCAGTGAATTCAATACATGGCCTTTGAGACTGACTACGCAATTCGAGTGGATACATAAGGCCTTCAGCCCCTGAGTCGTATCCTCCTCTTAGTCCAAATCCAAGCTGATCGGTGATTGAACTAACTGCTCCGCTAATTTCGTTTCCTATTAATTTTTTTATTTTTCCAATCATATAAATACCTTTAGTAGTTATTTATAATAAAATCATGGCATATTCGGGACGATATAAACCAAAGAACATAAAGAAATACGAAGGAGATCCTTCTACTATTAAGTATAGATCTCTTTGGGAGAGGCAAGCGTTCAAGTTTTTGGATGCCAATCCATCAGTGATTGGATGGAACTCAGAAGAAGTTGTTGTACGTTATCGCTGTAAGACAGATGGTAAAATGCATAGATACTTTACTGACTTGTTTATCCGCATGAAAGATGGCAAGTGCTTCTTAGTTGAAATTAAGCCTAAAAACCAGACGGTGCCACCAAAACAAGGTGGACGAAAAACAAAGAAGTATATAAAAGAAGTCATGACCTATGCTAAAAACATATCAAAATGGGAAGCAGCTAGTGAATTTGCTCATCGAAATGGTATGACATTTCAGATTTGGAACGAAGATACACTAAAATCACTTGGTATAAAACTACTCACATAGTTATAAATAGACTATATAATGGCAGTTTCATACATAGATAGATTACAATCTCAAGCATATAAGGCTGGAGTTGAAAAGAATACAGAGGAATCGTTAAATTGGTTTAAACGCCAATTGGCAGGAGTAAAGTCGTTTAATCGGCAGAACCTTATAAAGGATGAGAATCTTAAGAATCGTACTCGTCCATTGCCTGGTCGGATGTTTATGTATTTCTACGATCCAAAGCATAAGAAAACCTTACCTTATTACGATAGGTTTCCTCTCATCTTTATGGTAGAAAAGGCAAAGGGTGGGTTCTATGGTCTTAACCTGCACTATTTGCCTCACAAACAGCGGGCCCTCTTCTTTGATAGGCTTACTGATTATTCTACAAATAAAAAATATGATATAACTACTCGCCTACGGTTATCCTATAATCTTTTAAAGGGTGCTTCTAAATTGAAGATGTTTAGTCCGTGCTTTAAACACTATTTGAGTGAACATGTAAGATCTCGTATGGTTGAAGTACCTGCAAGTGAATGGGAATCTGTTTTGTTTATGCCAACCGAAAACTTTAAAAAGAAGAATAAGAGCCAAGTGTGGTCTGATTCACGTAAAATGATATGAGCTTTTTAGATAAATTGAAACAAACGGTCAGTCCAACAAGGATTGATGATTTTAAAGCTACGATTGGTAAGCACGCTGGCCTAGCTCGCACAAATAGGTTTTTAATCTATATGCGGCCGCCGGAACAATCGATTCTTAATATCGACATTCAAAACATAGCAATCACCGCGCTGTCAGGTGATTTTAAATCATCTTCGCTCCTTAACGATCCAAGAGATATTGCTTTGCTTTGTAATCGATGCTCTTTACCTGGCCGTCAAATACAGACATTGGACAATCCTAACATGGGATTTAAGAATAGTATTAAACACCCTACAGGCTATTTCAATGAAGATGTTGAATTTGAATTTCACTTAACAAACGATTATTATATGAAAAAGATGTTTGATAAGTGGATGGGTTTGGTTATTGATCAAGAAACCTATAGTAAAAACTATGATAGTGTCTATACATCGGATATAACGATTCAGCAATTGAATCAAGACAATGTTCCTATTTATGGCGTTGAGCTATTGAATGCTTTTCCTATTACCATGAATGCAATAGAGCTAAACAACGAATCAGGTGACTCTACACAAAAACTAAGCATAGGATTTACCTATGAAGACTTTAAACCATCAGGTGGAATATCCTCAACCTTCGGTGGTATCAAAAACGCGATTGGAGGATTGTTTAATTAAAAGAGTATTAAATTATTATGAATACATTACCAAAACTAGATACACCAACATACACAACTGTTCTACCTTCTACAGGCGAGAGCGTTGAGTACCGTCCTTTTCTTGTAAAAGAAGAAAAGATCCTTATGATTGCGCAAGAGTCGAATGACAATGCTGCAATGGTTAAAGCACTTAAAAACATCGTCAGGTCATGTACAGAAGGACAAGTTGATCCAAGTAAATGTACAGTATACGATATTGAATTTTTGTTTTTACAGTTTAGAGCTAGGAGTGTTGGTGAAACCGCTTCGATTCGTTTAAAGTGCGAAGAGTGTGGTGAGTATACTGAAGTAGATATTGACTTATCAGAAGTTGAAATACAGTATCCTAAAGATAAGCCAGAAAATAACATTAAGCTTAGCGATAAAGTAGGCATTAAACTAAAAGAAGTGTCTGTAGATGAAGTTGAAACACTATCCGGTGAGACCACCTCAAAAAACTTTAATAAAGCTATTGCCGCTGTTATTGATGTAATCTATGATGAAGATAATGTATATAACGTAAAAGAAACAAGCGCTAAAGAAGTTTCTGAATTCATTGATACTCTAAACCATCACCACCTCGAAAAGATTCAAACTTTTATCGAAAACCAACCGATGCTTAAACATACTGTTAAATTTAAATGTGAAAAATGCGGTCATGAAAATGAAGTAGAGTTGGTTGGACTACAAAGTTTTTTTACTTAGGCCTTTCTCATGATTCTTTACAAAATCACTATCAAACCAACTTTTCTATGGTTCAACACCATAAATATAGTCTAACAGAGCTTGATAATATGATTCCTTGGGAAAGGCAAATTTATGTATCACTCTTATCACAATTTATAGAAGAAGAAAACGAACGATTAAGAAAAACCAATGGCTAGCCAAATTCCATCAGATCCTACTAACGAAAAGATTGCTGACTTAACACAAGACCAACTTAATGTTAGTCGTGGGCAATTCGCTAAGATTAACGCGTCCAATGAAGCATTAGGTGCTGTGATCATGGAGCTTGCCGCATCGCAGGCACAGGCTGAGGAAATTGACGATAAGAAAATTGCACGTGAAAAATTCTATCGTCGTAAAGATTTTATCTTTGACACCATTGTTTCACGTTTTCAAAGAGTCGCCGCGAAAAAGGCAGCGATACAATCTGAAAATCAGTATAATAAGGATCGGCTTGAACAGGAAGATCAAGTAGATGCAGCTTTTGCTATTGAAAAGTCGAGTGCTATAACAGCCACTACTGTAGGGTTCATGAGTAAAGATATCTCACGATTAGCAGACTTCATGATGGGCAATAAACTCGCTGATGAAGAAAACCGTAGAGAAATGCTCGATGCTCTTGGAAAAAATAAAAGTGATCGGCTTGAATTTAAAGAGAAAAGATATCAAGGTTTCTTTAAGACATTGGCTAAAATCGTGATTGGTGTACCACTCTTTCTATTTGGTTTCTTTCAAGGATATTTTGAGTCGCTAGGTAATACGTTTAAGACAGTTGGTAAGTTTATCGATAAAAAGGTCTTTAAAGGTTTTTTTGCTAAGACAGGTGACGCGATAAAAACCTCATTTAGCAATTTAGGTACTAACATCAAAACTAAGATTGGAGATTTCTTTAAACGATTTGGTAAAAAGACTGGAATATCTGGTGCTCTTGAAAAAATTAAAACCTTTTTTACAGCCACAGGTAAGTTTTTTAAAAGACTCATAGGCCCTCGTAATGTAAAAGGAGCATTAAATGCAGTTAAGTTTGTTATTGGCAAAGTAGCAGGGTTTTTCAACATGGTAAAAACTACAATTACAGGTAGTTCGCAGTTTAAACGCTTTGTAGACTTTGCAAAAAAGGCTAAAGGACTTGGCAAGATATTTGGAAAGATATTCTTTCCTATTAAAGTAATTATGGGTGTATTTTCTTTCGTAAAAGGATTTATGAAAGGATACAAAGAAGGTGGAATTATGGAAGGTCTTAAGCAAGGTCTACTTAATCTTTTTGATACACTCATTGGTAGTCTATTAGAATTAGGTGCAAAACTAGCGTCCTTTGTTCTTAAATTCTTTGGCTTAAACAACGCGGCTGAAGCTATTAAAGAGAGTATGGCCATGATGATTGATGGTGTAAAAAATGTACTCGGTGGGCTTGTTGATCTTGTAAAAGGCATATTTACATTAGACGCCGTCTTAATCATGAAATCTTTATCAACTATCTGGAACGGTATCAAAAATATTTTTATGGCTGGTCCAAATTACTTCATGGCGCTGATCAAAGATATATTCGGATCAAACGAGGAGGGAGAAGGTGGTTTAATAAGTAAAGTTAAATCTATCTATCAAAAAGTAAAAGATTTTCTTCTTGCTCCGTTTGAGAAAATTGCTGGTCTTCTCAATAAGCTAAACCCTTTCGCGGATAAGTCAGATGTAGAAATTAGAAACAAAATAGCTAAAGAAGAAGCTAGGATTAGCAGAAGTAATGCAGGCGAAAATGAATATTTTGGTTTAGAAGATAGTGGAAGAAAAATATCGCAAAGAAAAATCGCAGAACTACGAGCTGAGCTGGCTCAGAATGGTGCTCAAATGGCAGCAATGGAAAAACAAAATGCTGATATGAGATCATCTAATACAATGAGTTCTGCTCCGACAATTATTAATCAGTCAATAGATAATTCTTCTTCAGCACAAAGTGTATCATTCCAGCAGAGTAATTTGATGGATGAAGCTTCTTTATCCTATTAATTGTGTGCACAAAAAAGGAGTGGCCATAAGACCACTCCTTCGAACCGTTAGGATTTAGCTCAACCCTACTATTAAGACGATGCTAACTTAGCAAAGTAGCTTAGTGTATCCTCATCAGAATCACCTGCACCACCTTCGCTAGAGCTCGTCGGGCCTACCTCATCCATTGGAGACTCAACCGAATTGGGCGTCACCGGCTCCTTTGTAGTATTCATTTCAACTGTTTGCGCAGGAGTGAATCCTGTTGCAACTTCAGCTTCACCGATTACTTCATAGAGCTTTTTCTTCAATTCACCGTATTCTTTATAGCTTTCAGCATCAGTGAATTCACTGAGCTTGTATGTTTTGTTGTATACCTCTTCAAGCTGAGCTTCATCGCCGTTGAGCAATTCTGAAGCATTGTCAAATTCAGACTTATCGTAGTTACGATATCCTTCAACTTGACGAATCTTAAGCTTAAAGTTTGCACCAGCCCAAAAGTCAAATGGATTGACTGGAGTTTCATCGGCAAACTGTGGCTGCATTACATCCATGATCTTGTCCATGATTTTCTTACCATACTCATAAAGGAATACCTTACCTTCATTAGCTGGATTAG
>Ga0209830_10004276_pt1 | contig 10487 bp, 10 predicted proteins | sample ArcticOcean_MG_C_12_FD_187439 | JGI IMG/M metagenome (GOLD analysis project Ga0209830, IMG submission 187439) | Marine microbial communities from western Arctic Ocean - ArcticOcean_MG_CB8_130 (SPAdes) (version 2) | ecosystem: Environmental > Aquatic > Marine > Oceanic | place: Arctic Ocean...
TAAACCAAAAGAGCATGCATGGATTGCACTTGATAATAAAAACACCGAAGCAATGGTTGGACTGCATAAATCGCACAAGTGGGACAAGTTAAGAACGTTAGAGCAGCGGGGTTTAATAGAGTTAAAAACTTGTAAAGGTAAAGCCCCTAGAGCAAGAATTGTTGTGCCATGTTTGCACTAATAATTCACCGTACAACATAGCGGTACACCGAGGTAACCTCGTCATTCAAATTGTTGGCTTTAGTAATATGAAATAACAGCAATTACTTAATGTAATGTGTACTTATGTGTACTTCCAAAAAGTTTTGAGCATGTCCAAGAGGCAGTCTAATGTTACCTTTAGATACCTCCATTAATTACGTTTTTGCACGCTGAAAGTTTCGTGGCCCCTGATTTTTGCTCAAGGTTTTTAAATTAAAAACCCTTTGTGTCAGATTTTTTTAAATTAATTGCATCCATTTCTTTTTCAGCCAGCCCATCAAGTGATTCTGATATAATTTGAATTTCTGCACGGTATATTTTTATTTTTTTATCATTTCTTTTAGGTTCGCATGATGAAAAAAGTATTATCATATCTTTATTTGTTTTTTTAATGATTATTGAATTTCTTTCTTTTAATAAAACAACTTTATATTCTGGCATTTCTTTTTTAAATTTTACTTCTAAAGAAATCATAAGGTCGGACATCTGTTTTTTGCAAACAAAAAGACTTGCAGGATCATCATATGCAAGATCTAAACCATCTCCATCTACATATTTATATTTGCCTGATCCAATTATACCAAAAATTAAATTGCTTGTCGGAGTTGTTCTTGCAACATATTCAATGAAATATGGATTTGGGTTTGGTGGAATAATGTCATAAAAATTATTTCTAAAAAATGTCCCATTTGCACAAGGCGAACAGTCTAATTTAGTATATTTATTTATATCACCACCCAGAGAAATCCCAAAAAAAGAATCTGCTGACTTTGTATTGGCACTATTGCACCACAACAAACCCAGAACCACGATCCCTAAAAGTTTTTTCATTAACCAAAACCCTACCAAACCTTAAATCAGGTGTCTAGGTGATGGAATGATGGTTAATTATCTTTAATTCCCGTTGCCGGTTGTTTGTGGGGGTAACCTGGTTCAGGGCATGGGGCTGGTGGAACGTTGTTATTTATTTTTATGTAAATTAATTAAGATTTTACTAAATTTTAATGTTGTGTGTTAATGTTTTAATCAAGCAGCTATTTAATATTTTTATCTTTGATTATATCATTAGTGATGTCTTGTTTAAGATAAAAGTTCGACTTCCAATTCTGTTACGGCTCCACCACCATTGATTTCCCATCCATCTGGACTAATGTCGAATGGGCAAGAAGAAACTATACAGACGGTATCAATTACAGATTCGAGAACCACGTAGGAATTTGGTTTTACGATGTTTTTCGGTGCAACCAAGGTGCCATTTTCTTGGACATTTGTATTGGTAAAAAAATTCACTGGCTGAGGAATTACGTTAATTTCATGTCCACGACGCCGCATAACATTCATAAGATTGTCAGAACAGCTTGGATGCGGACCTTCGTATCCAAAAAATTCGTAGCGGAACTGGTCACAGGCAGGGAGCAGCATGTCATGTATTCCCTCTCCCCCATCCTCAATCATCTTCAGCATTGGCCGACGAAACCGTGATAAGAAGACGTCACCAGGCCGAGGTTTCACAGAGGTAGAGGCAATCCAAGTATGTGGCGGGGAGAGCCACTCATCCATACTATTTGCATTATATGCAAAAAAGTCTGCAGCCTGATGTCCTTTTGGTGTGCAAATTCGGATGCGTTGCCCAGCAGCGACGTCGAAAGCTTGAGCGTCTTTAGCACGAATGGTTACTTTTTCATGTGATGCCATATTCTCTCATTATTAAAAAGGCTATCATTTTTGTAATATTTTTCTAGTATTATTTTTTAGCCCTATATTAAAAGAACATTAATAGTGTTCCTAAGTGGAGAGACGTATTTTGTTGTCCAAATAAAATTTGTCTTTTGACCAGAAATCATCCCTTCCCCCATTTTTTGAAATATTTTTGCTAGAAATTTTTTTTAATTAAATGAGTTAATTTTAATATATTAAAATTTTTTTATTATACAATTCTTTCACAAAATTAATGCACATTTCATCATTTCCTTTTTTAGCTATAGCTTGAACAGCTATTGGTAATTTATTTTTTTTGACAACAAAAGTTATTGCACAAAGATCTAAATAATTAACAAATCTACAATATTCAGAGGGAAGTACGTTTTGATTAACATCTTTAATTTTTGGAGCTGTAGACTTGGTAACTGGAGCAATAATAATACTATCTTGAATAATTTTCTCAAAACTATCTATGTGTATTTTTCTTCTTAACTGTGTTTTTTTAAACTTTTGTGAGGTGATATTTTTTCCACTTAATAATCTTGATTTTACATCTTCATTAATTACAAATTTATTATTTTCTATATATTTTTTAAATATTTTGTATCCTCGATAAGATATCATCTGATTTGTTTTATTTACAAAAAAAGAATTTTTTTTTTTTAAGTTTACTTTTGATAAAGAAATATCAAGTTTTTTTAATTTTGATAAAAAATTTTTATATTCAAAAATTATATTTTCTGAAAAACCATGATAAAAATTATCTGGTAAGGACAAAATGTTAAATTTTTTAATTTTTTTTGATTTATATTGATCGCTAATTACCTTAAATACATCATCAATATCATCAATATAATTTGCAAATATTCCTATAGTATCAAATTCTTTTGATAATAATTCAACACCATCTAAAGGAATTCTTCCACGAGATGTTTTTAATCCTAATAGTCCACAATATGCAGCGGGTACTCGAATTGATCCTCCAGTATCAGTTCCAATACTTGCTGAAGCAAATCCAGCTGCTACTGATGCTGCTGAACCACTTGATGAGCCTCCACAAACTCGATCAATCTTTGAGTCTAAGGGATTTACTGTTGTTCCATAAAATTTATTTGTTCCCCAAGAACCATAAGCAAACTCAACTTGATTATTTTTTCCAATAATTTGCGAACCTGCTCTCAATAATCTATTCACTATTTTTGCATTTTTAGTACTAAGTCTATCTTTAAATACTAATGAACCACTAGTGCATTTTAAACCTTTTAAATGAACTAAATCTTTAATCGCAATAGGTATATTTTGTAATGGTAAAGAAGTATTTTTATGGAAATTAGTTTTTTGATTTATACTAATAAAAGATTTGATGTGCTGATCTTGAATTTGAATTTTATTAAATAATTTTTTATAAAATTTTGTAAATTTTATTTTTTTTGATAATTTTTTTTTTAATTCTTTTATTTTAGGTAATGTTTTCATCAAACAGATAAATATTTATCAATAATATTTTTATCTTTAATTATATCATTAGTTATACCTTGTTTAACTACCTTTCCTTTTTCAAGAACAATATACTTTTGAGTTGTTTTTTTTATTAAGTTTAAATTTTGTTCAACAATAATAAAACTTAGTTTTTGTTCTTTATTAATCTTTAAAATCGTGTCGCCTATCTCATGAATAAGTTTTGGCATAATACCATCCGATGGTTCATCCAGTAAAAAAAGGACCGGGTTTGTCATTAATCCCCTGCCAATTGCTAACATTTGTTGTTCACCACCACTTAGTGTTCCAGCTTTTTGCTTAATTCTTTCTTTAAGTTTGGGAAAATAGTTAAAAACTTCTTCAATTTTGTTTATTTTTTTCTCTCCACTTGCAATTTTACCAAAAATCAAATTCTCAAATACCGTTAAGTCAGAGAATATACCTCTTCCCTGGATAACAGTTGTAATTCCGTGTTTTGCTTTTTGAAAACTTTCATTGCTTGTTATATTTTGATCTTTAAAAAAAATACTTCCTTCATAAGGTTTGATTAAGCCAGAAATTGTTTTAATCAATGTACTCTTCCCCATACCATTTCTACCTAAAATCCCTAAAATCTCACCCTCATTAAGATCTAAAGAAATATTCTTTAAAATTTTAATTTCACCGTAACCAGAGCTTACATTTATTAGTTTTAAAATTTTACTTTTCATTTCCTAAATAAATATCTTTTACATTCTTATTTTTTGTTATTTCTTCATAAGACCCCGTTGCAAATAATCTTCCAAGATGCAAAACTATTATATTTGAATTCAAATCTTTAATAAAAGCAATATCGTGCTCAATAATAATAATTGTTTTATTGTAGTTTTTGACTAAATCCTTAATTAGTCTTGATGTTGCGGCAGTTTCAAAATCAGTCATACCTGAGGTTGGCTCATCAATTAAAAGTAATTCTGCATCAATCCCTAGTAATAGACCTATTTCTAACCATTGTCTTTGACCATGCGATAAATTTTGTGAAAGGGTATATTTTTCCTGACTTAGTTGAATTAAGTTTAAAATTCCATCTAATACTTCTTTTAAGTTTTCTTGTTTATTGCTATTTAAAATCGCAAGTTCTAAATTTTCTAAAACAGTTAAATTACTAAAAACACTTGGTGTTTGAAACTTTCTTGCTATGCCTAGCTTTGCTCTCGTAACAACATCTAAATTATTAATTTTTTTATTTTTGTAAATAATGGTTCCTTTAGTTGGTTGTAAATGACCTGATATTAAACTAATAAAAGTTGTTTTGCCTGCCCCATTAGGGCCAATAATGCAATTTATCTCATTTTTTTTAAATTTTAAATTAAGGTCTTCATTTGCAACAAACCCTTCAAAATTTTTTGTTAAATTAGAAACTTCTAGTAAAGTATTTTCTTTCATTTAATATTATTTCTTTCATATCTTTTTTTAAATATTCCAGCTAATCCATCTTTAAAGAATATGATGGTAACTATAAAAATGATACCTAAAAATAACTGCCAATACTGTGGTGTGATAGTACTTAGATAGCTTGATAAAAATGAAACAATAATTCCACCTGCAAAAGCACCCAGTAAAGAATAGCGACCTCCAATAGCAACCCAAACGACAACCTCTGTAGAAAATAAAACTCCTGCAATCGATGGAGAAATAAAGCTTGCATGTGCAGCATATAATGCTCCCGCTAGTGCAGCAACTGAGCCCGAGACTCCAAAAGCAACTGTTTTATAAAAGGAAGTTTTGTAACCCATGGCTAACATTCTATTTTCATTTTCTCGGATACCCCTTAAAACTTTACCAATTTTGTTGTTTTCAAGATAATTTAAAATCAAATATGTAATTAACGAAATAAACAAAATGAGATAAAAAAATTTAACATCTCCACTTAGATCTAAAAGAGTAAAATCACCAACCTTTATGTTAATACGATCAACAAATAATCCATTCCATCCTCCTGTAAGAGTAGATTTGGTGACAGCTAATTGCTCAGTTAAGATAGATAATGCCAATGTTGCTAACACAAAATATGTCGCTTTAACTCCTGCACTAAATAAAAAATAACTTGTAATTACTGCAACTACAAAACCCAGAAAAATAACAATTAAAGAACCTAAAAAAAAATGATTAATTTCTGGAAAAAATTTAATTAATAATCCAAAGGTATATCCTCCAATTGCAAAGAAAGAGGCTTGACCAAAACTTAAGATACCTGCATTTCCCCAGATGAATGCTAATGACATTGCTAAAACACCAAACAAAATGTATTGGGGAAGAATAAAAACTATATACCCTTTAAATATCATGGGTATAAATGTTAAAAACACAAATATAAAAATAAAATTAAATTTTTTATATTTAAACATCTTTTTTATTCATTATTCCATTTGGTCTTAATCTTAATAAAACGATTGCCAATAAAAAGACTGACGCTTGTGATACAACTTGATCAGAAAATATTGCAAATAAAGTTTCAGTCCCACCAATCAAGAAGCTTCCTATAACAGTTCCTGATAGTAAATGACCAACTCCACCAACAATAACAACAAAAAATGACCTCACTAAATAAATATTGCCCATATACGGATCAATGCTTAACATGGGTGCGATGAGACCTCCTGCAATTCCAGCCATAAAAGAACCAAAACCAAAGACTGCTTTGTAGGTTAAGTTAATATCTAGTCCCATTAAACCAGCTACTTCTTTATTTTGAATTAAAGCTCTAATTTTTATACCCAAATCTGTTTTTAAAAAAATTATGTTGGATATGGTAATTAGAAAAATTGTAAATAGGCATACAAGAAATCTATAGGCAGGTATATTAACACCAAAAACTTCAAATGCACCTGCAATTGGTGCTTCAATATTTTTAAAATCAGTTCCAAAAATAATTTTAATAACTTCTGTTGTAATTAAAAAAAATGCCCAAGTTAATAATAAAGTATCAAAAGGTCGGTCATAAAATTTTCTAATAATAAAATGTTCTAATGCAATTCCTACTAATGCAACACCAATCCCAGAAAATATAATACATAAAAAAAAGGGAATATTTAAAGATATAAAGTACCATGTTAAATATGCCCCAAGAGTTAACATAGCACCGTGACCCATATTAATTACACCAATCAATCCATAAACGATTGCCAAACCAAAAGCAGCCAATGCAAGAGTTGATGTTATTAAAAGAACATCTATAGAGATACCAATAAATTCCATAATTAAAAATACCGCCTAGTACATTGCTGATCTAGGCGGTAATTTTTTTAATTTAACTAAAGAGGTAAGCTACAACGTGCTGCAAGTGGTACAACTTTTTGAAAAGATTGTACTTCATTAAACATGTTGCCTACATTTGTCCAAGATGGATTTACCTGCATTAAATATGAAGGAACGATAATTTGGTTATCATCCTTTCTCATTGTGACAGGTCCTTGCGGAGCATCATTGAACGAGATACCTTTTAAGTTTTCTCTTAAACTTGCTGTATCTAGTTTACCTGCTTTTTCAATTGCTAAAGCAGCCATGTGTGCAGCATTATACATTGCAACACCTACGGTATTCATAAGAGCATCCTGACCAAATTTCTTTCTAAAGTTTTTCAAAAATTTAGCGTTATTTGGATGCTTAATTGACATGAAGTAATCAAAACTAACATAATCATTACCTGAAACCTTAGGTCCCAATCCTGTAGTTACCACTTCTTCATCATCAACTGTCCATAGAGCAAAGTCTTCTTTCATACCAGCAGCAGCAAACTGTTGTCTAAAGTTTACAGTATCACTTCCAGTTAAAGAGTGGAAAATGATGTCTGGTTTAGCGTTTCTTATATCCCTAAGAACAGACTCGTATTGAGGTGTACCAAAAGGAATGTAAACTTCTCCAACTACACTTCCGCCTAGTTCTTTTAGTTTTCTTTTAGTAACCATATTAGTCACACGTGGCCAAGCATAGTCACTTCCTATCATAAAGAACTTTTTACCAAATTTGTTCATCATATATTCCATGTGCGGCCAAACTTGCTGTGTTGGCTCAGGACCAAACATAAATATATTCTTATTACAAACACCAGGATAATATTCTTTTTCCTGACCTTCATAGAAGGTTGGGTACAGAAGTACCTTATCTAATGCTTTAACAACTGGACCAGCTGCATTTCTTTCAGCACTCGAGAATGTCCCTGCTAAAAAGTCAACTTTTTCATTTCTTATTAACCTGTTAGCTTGCTCAACAACAATTCTTGGTTCAGTTTTTGAGTCTCCTATAACTAATTCCATTTTTCGACCCAAAACACCACCTTTTGCATTGATCTCATCTACGGCAAGTTCAAATCCTGCAATATGAGCTTTACCATAAACCGTCCAAGCACCACTCAAAGGTGATATTACCCCAACTTTAATTGGATTTGCTGCATGAGCAGATCTAATTAGCGCTGGTGAAGCTAATGCTCCAATAGCAAGATAACCGATAGATTTAATAGCATCTCTTCTTGATATTTTTTTATTAACTATTGATTTATTTTTTTTATTTTTCTTCACTCTAACCTCCATATTTTTTTTTATATAATAATCTAATCAAAAAATGAGTGAAATATCTATAAATTTAGAAAACTTTTTTCTACTTAGAATTGAATAAGGATTTACAACAAATTTTTAACGGGGCTATTTGAACTGGTTTAAATGTAAATAGAGATAAATATATAATATTTAATGCCAACCACTCTTATGTGTGCTGCCTAACATCTCAGAATAAACATCTGTTCTACGATCTCTTAAGGGCTGATTGTATTCATTCCAATTTCTTTTTCTTCTTGCATCTGCCAAATTTACCTCAGCATATATTATTTCCTCTTTATCTCTACTTGCTGGTCCAGCAATTGGCCAACCTGTGTAACTAGTAATAATGCTTTGACCTTCAAATGGCTGTCCTCTTTCTTCACCAACTCTATCTGCTGCTGCTATAAAAATTGAATTACAGTGGGATGCAGCCATAATTAATGAGTGTGCCATAGCTCTCTCTCCTTTTACCTGTCCAGGAATTGGAACCCAGTTTGTTGGGACACAAACAATATCTGCTCCTTGTAATGCAGCTAATCTAAAACTTTCTGGAAACCAACTATCATAACATATATTACTGCCAATTCTGCCAATAGGTGTTTTGAAAACTGGAAATCCTAAGTTACCTGGCTCAAAAAATAAATTTTCTTCATTCCACAAATGTACTTTTCTAAATGTTCCAATATAGCCTGTGGGCCCTATAATTACTGAACTGTTATATAGTAAGTTGTCATCTCTTTCATTAATACCAGCTACAATATAAACGTTGTTTTTTTTTGCAGAATCCATCCAAGCCTTTGTTGTTTTTCCTCCAGGTATCTCCTCAGAAAGTTTAAAGGCCTCTTCACGACTATTAAAAACATAGCCTGAATTTGCAAGTTCTGGTAAGACAATCAGATTTGCGCCTTTTTTTGAAGCTTCCTCAATCATTGTAAGACTTTTTTTAACATTGCTATCTATCTCTCCAACTTTTGGATGCATCTGTACACAAGCAATTTTTATAACGGCTTCATTTCTAGATTTTTTATCAGACATAATAAAATTTTAATTTATAAATTTAACATTATCAATACAAATATGAATTTTTTCTTCTCTTTCAACCAGAAAGTTAATTATTTGCTCTTTCAACCACAGAATTAAAAAGTACATTTATTGAAGGATTTGCAACATGCCTGTCTACATGTTCATTCTCATTATGTGATAAACCGTCTTTGCATGGACAGAATATAAGAACACTATCACAAATATTAGTCATATTATAAGCATCGTGACCTGCCTGGCTAAGCATGGTTGTATATTTTATATTTAACTCTTCACATTTATTTGAAATTAATTTGATAAGATCTTTAGAAAATTTATCACAATTAAAAGACCATTTTTGAGCAATTTTAGTTTTTAAATTTTTTTCATTTTCAATAATATTCAAATAATCATCAATTTTACCAATCACCTCTGTAGCCACATCACTTTTTTCATGTCTCACATCTATTACAACTTCTGCAAAATCAGGAACAATACCAAAAGTATTGGGCCAGACATCAATTTTTGTAATTCCTGCTCTTAGCTGATCGTAGTTATTAGCAATATTTTCAACAAAATTTATAAACATTGCTGCACCAACAAGTGCATTTTTTCTTTTCTCCATCGGTGTAGTTCCAGAGTGCGATGTTTCACCAAAAAAACTAACACGTCTTCCCTCTGCAAAATAGCCCTTTGTAACGATTCCAACTGACTTCCCACTATCCTCTAAAACAGATCCTTGCTCAATATGAAGTTCAAAATAAGAGTCGAACTCGTCAGTAGATACTTTGTCAGATCCACAAAAACCAATTTTTTTTAATTCATCAATAAACTTTAAATTATTATTATCTAATTGATTGTAAATCCAATCTTTATCATGAATACCTACAAACGCTCCTGAACCCATCATAGGTGGGGGATACCTTGCTCCCTCTTCATTTGTCCAAGAAACTATCTCTATGGGCCTAGATGTTTTTATATCATATTGATTTAAACATTTTATTATTTCCAAACCTGATAAGACACCTAAAATACCATCAAATTTCCCCCCAGCCATGTGCGTATCTAAATGAGATCCAATCAAAACTGTTTTTTTAGAATTATCTAAACCGTCTCTTTTTGCAAAAATATTTCCAAATTTATCTATTCTAATTTTTAAATTCTCTTTGCGACAAAGAGAGATAAATTCTGATCGAACTTCTTTGTCACTTTCAGATAATGTTAATCTAGAGATTCCATTAGATTTCCCTTTTCCTATTTGGGCAGTATCATAAATATCTTTCCACAAACGATCAATATTGATTTTTAAGCTATTTTGTATCAACATAATTTTATGTTATCTTATTTTAAAATTTTTATTTAATCTATCTAGAATTTACAATCTAATATAATTTTTTGATGAAACAAATTTGTTGCAAGATAAGGATTGTAGAAGCACGATCTGTAATTCCCATTACTTTTTGCTTTGTGGGGGTAGCTAGTGGTAGATTTAAGTTTCATTTTTTATGTTTG
>Ga0209830_10004278_pt1 | contig 10482 bp, 4 predicted proteins | sample ArcticOcean_MG_C_12_FD_187439 | JGI IMG/M metagenome (GOLD analysis project Ga0209830, IMG submission 187439) | Marine microbial communities from western Arctic Ocean - ArcticOcean_MG_CB8_130 (SPAdes) (version 2) | ecosystem: Environmental > Aquatic > Marine > Oceanic | place: Arctic Ocean...
AACCCTAAATGGGGGGGTTTAAACCCTAGCGCAATACGCTTAAAAACTGTAGAAACAAACTGTCGACTGTGGCAAGAAAGCGATAAAGAAAACAAAGAAAATTTGTCCTTCTTGGGAATTTGTTCGAGATATATACCTAAGAACAATCTTTACAGTAACGCCCTACAAATTGACAAAGTCGATATTTGAACTTCAAATAAAATAATTATTCATGAACGCACGAGACTCGCTTGATTACTATGCTGCCAAAATTTTCGGGCCTACTGAGGTAAAAAGATACTTCCTAATTTCCTATACATTTTTTACTCAAAACACATAGGAGTATAAGGAAATATCGTTTATCAAAGACAAAGAAAATTATGAGCGCATGTATAAAGAATCGATTGAGGATCCGTCTAAATTTTGGTCTTCGATTGCCTCAGAATTCTATTGGAAGGAGCCATGGAATCTTGAAAACATAATTCGAGGGAACATGGATGTAACAAAAGGTCCTATTTCTACTTCTTTCTTTTCTGGGGGGAAAACTAACATTGCCTGGAATTGCCTGGATGCGCAAATTTTAAAAGGACGCGGTAACAATTCTGCTTTTCTTTGGGAAGGAAATGGTTTGGGAGAGAATAAAACATTAACATATTCAGAAGTTTGTAGTGAAGTTAACAAATTGGCAAACTGGCTTAGAAGAGTTGGAGTGAAAAAAGGCGATCGCGTAATTATCTACATGCCCATGATCCCAGAACTGCCAATTTCTATGCTTGCTTGTGCGAGAATAGGAGCAGTTCATGGAGTTGTTTTTGCTGGTTTTTCTGCCGATTCTTTATCTCAGCGCATAAACGATTCTGAAGCCAAAATTATCCTAACTTGCAACGCTGTCTTGCGTGGAACAAAATTGATTGATCTTAAATCAATTGTTGATAACGCAATTGCAATAGGTGGACGAACGTGTTTACTTACTCACTGTTTGTGTGTTGCAAATGAACGAGCGATGTCTTTCTCCGAAACAAATTTTGTGAAGAAACGCGATTTCTGGTGGCATGAGATAATTAACAATATGAGTCCAACCTGTGAAACAGAATGGGTCGATGCAGAAGATGCTCTATTTATGCTTTATACTTCAGGATCAACTGGAAAACCAAAAGGTGTAGTTCATACCACGGGTGGGTATATGGTTTACGCCGCTACAACTGCAAAATATGTCTTCGACTTGAAACCTGGAGATTTATTTTGGTGCACAGCTGACTGTGGGTGGATTACTGGTCATACATATGTTACGTACGGGCCACTTCTTAACGGCGCCACATCTTTGGTTTTTGAAGGAGTGCCAAACTATCCTGACCCTGGACGTTGCTGGGAGATAGTCGATAAGTTTGGAGTCAATGTATTTTATACTGCCCCAACCTTGATTCGATCTCTTCAACGAGAAGGTGATGACTTTGTTGAAAAATATTCTCGCAAAAGTCTTCGCTTACTAGGGTCTGTCGGAGAACCAATTAATCCTGAAGCTTGGAAATGGTATCACAAAGTCGTTGGAAATGGTAAATGCCCTATAGTGGATACATGGTGGCAAACTGAAACAGGCGGCCATCTTATTACTCCGCTACCTGGAGCATTTCCTTCCAAGCCTGGGTCTGCAGCTTTTCCATTTTTCGGTGTAAAACCTGCGATATTGAGTGAGCACGGTGAAGAACTTCATGGAGAATGTGAAGGGCTCCTTTGTATCAAGTCATCTTGGCCCTCAATGATGCGAACAATATTTGGAGACCATGCTCGTTACGAAACAGCTTATTTCAAGCCTTTTCCTGGATACTATTTTACAGGTGATGGGGCTAAGCGAGATAAAGATGGATATTATTGGATTACAGGTCGCGTTGATGATGTAATTAATGTTTCTGGACACAGAATAGGTTCTGCTGAGGTCGAAAGTGCTCTTGTGTCACATCCTCTTTGCACAGAAGCCGCTGTGGTCGGAATAGAGCATGAAATAAAGGGACAAGGAATTTATGCGTATGTCACAATTTTTGATGGTGTAGAATATACTTTGGAACTAAAGAAAGAGCTAATTGCATGTGTGCGAAGTACTATTGGTCCTTTTGCAGCACCTGATACAATACATTGGGCTCCTAACTTGCCAAAGACAAGAAGTGGTAAAATACTTCGAAGAATCCTTCGCAAAATAGCAAGTAAAGATGATTCGATTGGTGATATTTCTACACTAGCAGACAAAAACGTTGTTCAGGAACTTACAAGACTAAGAGGTATTTAATTTTCCCTAAAATCGATTAATTTGTCCTTATTTTGGACATCTTATTGCTGAGTCTGGGTCCAAATGGATAATTCTCACTGCACCCAATAACTTTTCCTTTTTTGTTCAAATATTTATAAAATTTTTTCTTTATAAAATATACGTACCGGTAATTCTTCTTCTAACTGAGCTTCAATCAAAAAACATAGATCTACTACAAGTAAGCGCACATAACTGCAAAGAAAAATTAGCCAATAAACGAACTGCCATATATTGCACCCCAATACAAATCTTACGATACTGCTAGCAATTGCACTGCTTCCTATATCAACATCGGCCTCAAAATAGCTCGAACTTTGATGGTAATCCACCTTTAAAACAACAACATATATCTTATTAATATATTGAGTAAAATTTGTAACTACCCGGAGCGCTCCGCCAATAATAAGAGGTTTACGTCCAACTGAGCTTTGAACGATCCAGGGCCCCTGCGGGAACTTATCAACTCTTTACCACTATCACAAATCAAGAAAGTTACCGTTGAAACATTTGGAATTAACTTTAAACGAGAATTTCGATATTTTTCATTGCCAGATAAGAACTTATTGAATATAGGGGCCTATATAAAAAGAAATATCAAAAAATCCAAAACTTTCATACCAAATTACCTTCAAGAACGCAGCTTCAATTTTATAATAAAATATGAGTGAAAAATGACGAGGACCAGCCGGTACTTGAAGATTGATTGCAAATATGATAGATGTACCATCGCTACATTTCTTAAGAATTATATGAGTAATCATTATCGAATAGATTTAATGAGTTACTTACCTCGAGCGAAGATTTAAAAGTTCCTGTTGAACTTGAGCATACATCAACTATCTTCTGATCATCAAACAACCAATCAACGGCGACAAGTTCTCCAAAAGGTTCTTTAGCGGGAATTTTTTTTCGATCTTGTAAATAATTGCAACCCCTAATTGAAAAATCGCTAGCTACTGGAACACTCCAGAATCGTTCGAGTAAAGACCCCTTAAACTAAACTTACTTTTTTATAACAAAAAAGTAAAAAAACTCACCTTTGCCGCATTTTTGTTAATTGATAACTTTGTTTTTATTGAGACGTGGTGCTCCAAATATCGAGAGCATGATTCACCCAACTGGAAATAAAATAAACTTTTATATTCAGACCAAAAACTTTGAACCTGATTTTCAAAATTTTCCAGGTGAGAAGAAAGTTCCTTTAAAAATGTGGCCGGAAGTTTCTTCAGATCTTCAATTTGTTAATTAGTAGCTGGCAATAGAATAAGTACAAAATCACCCAAAACTCTATGATAAGTTTTCAACGATAGCCCATCAATAATACTATAACAAGTAACTATTGAAATAAGATTCATCCTCCCATTTTGATATATCAACGTGGGCATAATCAGATATAGAAGGTGAAAGCCTGTAATGCCTCCGACGAAAATATCGTTCTACAGGAAATCTTCTTGAAGATACTAACAGATATAAACCGCTCTTACCGCGTCATTTTGATTAAAACGAAAAGAGATTAGATACGAACCATCTTCTCTGAGAGAAGTGGTCCGTTGAAAACGAGGACTTGAATTTTTCTGTTATAAGAAGGTTTGGGTATAAGTTCATGAAAAAAAAAGGTAAAAACCTGAAAAATGCGTTTCACATCACAGTTTAATCTAGCAGTGATTACAGCTCTGTTTAAATTTAGTTTTTGATTCGATTGCGAATACTCGTATATCTCACGTTTGTTGAAAGGGAAAAATTTTGATTCCAAAATTGACAAATAAATCTCTGATGGAGTAGCGAGTACTTGAACATTGGCCTTAAAAAATTTTATTTATCGATGAAGAGATATCGCAAAGATCGCAAACCTTAGATATCAATTGTTCACCTTCGAAATGAGAATAATGTCCTTCGAAGCTGCTTACACCATTTTCAAAAGACAACAATTTCCAACGTTTCGAGCTAAGTTCCTTTAAATTTTGCATCGCTTCTGAATCCAAAACTCAAATCGCTGGCGGAGATACAATTTGCAAAGTATTCTCGTTCTTTCGCAATACACGGAACTTTTGATATTCACTTTTGATTTTTGATTTTTTTAACTTTCTTTTCAAAAGTATTGGGGTGGGAATTCCATCTCCGGATCTCCGGATATTTTCTCCGGAGATACCAGATACATCTCCGAAGATATGGGTTTTTTTTGCAACTTTTCTGATTTTCGGGTCCCGATTTTTTCGGGAGTGGGGTTTAGGGTATCATTTCGTACTAAAACAACTGCTTGCTTTTTTGTTATTTCAACATAACGCGCTCTTCGTCGCACAATGACTACAATCCAACAAGAAACTGATCCAAACAGTAATAATAATAACGATAATGACGACGACTTTGTATTCACCGCTTTAATATCAATTTTTTTTTACATAAGTCAGACATACTTGCTATTTCGTCATAAGAAATCGATCGATCGTTGGATTATTCGCATAGAAAGACATGTTTTTGATGGCGTTACTATTTGCATATTTTTTGCCCTATATTTGCCTGCTTTTGCTCCTTCGCCAAAGAAACAGTAGCAAAAAAGCACTAAAAACGGCACGTTCAATCTATTGCCGTTTACGTAATACTTAATGAAAATTCACAATTTTTGGTGAGCACGCTACTATTATCAGCAGGCGTCGACCCATTATCTTTTTTATTAAAATAGATTCAATTAAGCCATAGATAGCGCGCTATATACAGTTTTTGTGTTTTTTAGAAAACTCACTAAACCTAATCAAAACAACATTGAAAGTATGTATATTGTCGATATTGATATGCTAAGACGAAGAAAAACATCGAGGCTATCTATTGATGTCATAAAAATTTGAGAATCAAAAAGGGATCGATGTTTTAGTGCGTCGCGGAGTTGTATTTTTATGATATTTTTTATGGTTCGTTTAAGAAATGAAACCCTAAATGAGGTACCTTATAAGGTGACTTCCCCCAGACTGATCAGGCAGTCAGGGGATAAACAGTTTTATAATTTTTTCTGAAATCCCAAAATTCTGTTCCTTATATAAGGGACAGAAACATGGACTGTCGGGGGTGCAGAGCCGCCTTCGGAAACGTGACTTTTGACCACACCAACGTTTAACTAATCTGATCTTTAAATATCATAAATTGATTAGGATTAATACCGCTGCCTCAAAAAGTATAACGAGCCCATTGATTTTAAGATTTTATATTGTTGCGGGTAAATTTATTTTATAATGGATCTTAAATTCTCAACAGCAGGCTATTTTGTGAAGAGAGAAGGTATAATCTCGCCCGATGACAGTCTATTACTTCTGTTGGCTGGTAAAGTTGTGAAGTTTTATGAAAGGAAAAGTGGGAAATATATCGATACTATCGCTGGACACACGAGAGAAGTTACCTCTGCCCTTTTCCACCCTAATGACAGTAAGTGTTTAATTACTTCTTCATTGGACGGTAGAATCGGATTTTGGGATATGAGAGCTCGAAAATACACTTTCTTTCAAGTTTCGGGTCCGGTTGAGTCTATGATTTGTCCAGTTGGACTAGTGCGGAGCGATATATTATTTTTCTCTGTTCAGAAGAAATATGGTGGGGGGAGAATTTGGTCTTTCTCGATTTCGAGAAAAAAAGTAATAGAGAAAATTCTGAAGACATCATTAGCTCCAAAATTAGTGAGCAGTCCCAGTGGAGCTTTTTTCGGTGCGTTCGAACGGAGTTCATTAACTATTTGGCCGATTTCGTCGAAAGGAAAATATAGCAACAAATGTGGCATTTCTGACTTCATCCGCATAAACCACACAAAAACTATAACATCTCTTGCATTTTGTCCACATGACAAGATTGTTGCAGTTGGAGATTCTACAGGAAGAATCACATGCTACCATGGATTATCATTGGGTAAAGATCAAGAGATTTTCTTTAAAAAACAGCTGAGAAAATTTAATGATGGAGAAACGGTTGAGGATCTCCCTTCCATCACACTTCATTGGCATTCCACGTCCGTTGCTACTTTGAAATTTACAATGGACGGAATTCGCTTACTTTCTAGTGCAAAAGAAGAAGTTTTGGTCATCTGGTCGATCTTTGAAGGCCGCAAAACTTTTTTGCCTCGAATTGGTTCAGCAATATGCAACATTATGCGTTTCAATTTGTCTACTTCACACTTTATTCTGTCTGGTGTGGATAACTCTGTTTATCTTTTAGATTTACCTAACTTAGACTTTGAAAAAATAATACAAGGTATTCAAAGATGTGCTTCTTCATCATCTGAAAGTGTAAAGAATCAATTTATAAATCATGCAAGTCATATTTCGCTTCATCAACGCAACTTATTGGCAGTAAGTGCAGGCTCGGCAGTGCAAATATTTGATTATATAAATGATAAATCTGTTACTACGTTAGAAATCAGTGGGAAAGTAAACGATACTGAGCACAATTTATTTACTAAATCCATAGTGACACACGTTAATTTCTCTGAAGATGGATTGATATTATTCACAGTAAATAGGAAAACTAGAAACAACCAAAGTACTGATTGCGTGGAGACGCTTAAAATTTGGGAACAGATTTCGGAATACAATCATATTTCATACAAGTTAGTTGGATGTTGCGAATCTCCACATAATGAGCAAGTAAACGCTCTAGGACTTAGCAAACAAAAAAATCTTTATATTGCATTTACTTCTGGGACTGATGGCATCAAGTTATGGACAAGAAAAGTTGGACCCTTCAATTCCTGGAGCTGTGGAACAAGAATGAAACATTCGAGTGAGGAATCTGTAGAGATAGGAACATTTTCTCGTGACGGTTCGTTACTCTTGACAGCTTCTTCAAATATTTGCATTTGGTGTACCAAATATCTCGAAAAGGTGACGATTTTGACAGACTCAAAATTTAACAGCAAGATTTGCTCCTTCGCAAATATTGGAGACTTTCTTCTCAGCGCGTCTTCTGTAGGTGTCATAGGTTGGGATGTCTTATCTCTTAAAAAAAACTTTATTTTGATGGCTAGATGTAAAAATTTACAAACAGATCCATTCGGAAAGCTGTTTTTATCTCATATGCAATTGAGCAAAAAAATAACAATAGGATTAGTAATATTTATCGCCTTAAGTCATACTTTTCCTGGTCAAGTTTTTATGATGGAGAAAGAATCAGCTTTAATTTTGTGTCCGACTTCGAGAGAAAGGAACGAAGAAAATATCCCCAATGTTCTAATAGGGACTTCAGACTGTAGAATTCTTAGTGCAGTTCCTCCCGTACTTGCGAAAAAAGTAATTAATTCCGCCGTGTTTGATGATAATCAATTTACAGATCGCGGTGCAGATATCGTTATATCAAAATTTAAGAGTACACTTGTGAGACGTGTTTCCGCAAGTTGTTTTGCTCATGTAGCTTCATTTCAACTTCCTCAACTTTCTCTTGCATGCAATGAGTTCATAGATAAAATGGTAATTTCATGAGTTACAAGTACATCACATAATTTGAGCATACAAACTATAGAGCTAGCGAAAAAAGACCTTTCTTTAAGACAGGATGCCATACTCGACTTCAGTATATAGAAATAACAAAATTTAATTAAGTCAGGTAAACATTCACTCTGCATCAATAGTATTTGCAAAAATATTTTCTCTCCCAGCTATCACTTTGGATTTTTTAAAATTAAAATGATCGAGTCCCCTCGCAGAAACAGTTTATTTATAAAACGATCTTTCCTACTAGACATAAATTTACCATCTCTCGCTGCATTATCGCGTTCGGTCCAAACTTCTTTAACGTTTTCGAGAAGTATGTTTAAGTGACGATCGAAAGCTTTTACTCGACCCAGAAGTTTTCTATTATTTCTACAATTGATGAGGATTTGTGAGTTAGTTTTTATGGCACTGGCTAGTACTGAAAGAGGACCTAGCTCAGACTCTTCGATGAAGACGGACATAGTTTAGCTTAGTAATAAGGCAACTTAAATGCGAAATTAGTTATAAAATGCGATTGTGAGAATGGGGTTAAATTCGTTGCGCTGACTTTCTTTCTAATTCTTCCTTGAACCTAACAATGCTGGATTGAAAATCCAGCTTTTTCCTGCTCCTTTTTTTTTTTCAAAACTAGAATTTATGCCCGTGCTCGCGTGCTGAGTAGGGTACTGTGATGAATAAGAATTTATGAGTGCCCGCGTGGGTGCCAATAGTGTTCAGCCCTATACCGTATATACCCGAGTGCCGGGTTCATATTTTTCGGTTTTGTGCTATACCATATTATAGAAACTTAAGCTTTAACGACGGATCGAAAAAAAAAAGCAGTGAAAGAAGCAGATTCGTATTTTTGTAATTTGTAAAACAATTAACACCGATTAAAGGCTATTTCTGGCTTTATAAAAATAACGTGTTAGTACTATTTCTCTAAATGCAAAACTACTAGAGATATAAATGACGAATTAATTGAGCGCCATAGTATTTGGCGTATTTTTTAATAGAAATTATGACCACGCGCTGGTGCCTTGCATTTCAGGTACGTTTGCGAAGAAGTCTTTCGGAGCTAAGGCCTTCAACTCATTACCTGCATCGATTCCAGCTGCGAGCACATCAGCAGCATTCCAAGTTCCTTCACGTTTTGTGCGCAAAATTTCTTTCCCATCTAGAGATGCGATAAGTCCGTCGAAGACTAAACGCCCATTTACAAGTCGCGCATTTGCAGCGATAGGAGTACGACAAGAACCATCTAGGGAGCGTAAAAAATTGCGCTCACATTCCACAGTTAGACGTGTTTCCTCATGGTTCAATTTCGAAAGATACTCTTGAATCTTATCATCATTTGCACGGCATGCAATTCCAATTGCTCCCTGCGCAACAGCAGGAAGCATATCTTCAAATTCAAGAATTTTTGTTGCATGCTCGGTAAGATCCATGCGTTTCAAGCCTGCCAGCGCAAGTAAAGTGCAATCTACTACTTCCTCTTTGAGTTTACGGATTCGGCTCTGAACGTTGCCACGAAAATTTACGCACTTGAGCTCCGGGTATTTCCAGAGTAACTGCGACTGCCGCCTCAGACTAGCAGTTCCAACAAGAGCTCCTTGGGGGAGTTCAGATAACGAACCGTATTTGAGACATATAAATGCATCCCTGACATCCTCGCGGGGAAGCATACAAGGTAAGATCGTTCCTTCAGGAAGGTATGTTGGAACATCTTTCATAGAGTGAACTGCTATATTCACGCGTCCATCTAGTAACGCATCATCGAGTTCACGAGTGAAAAGACCCTTTCCTCCAATGTCAGCTAAAGGTTTGTCTAGAACTTTATCTCCTGTTGTTTTGATGATCGCAATTTCCAAGGCTCCCTCTTCTGCAAGTTCCGGAAAATTTGCAGCAAGCAGGTCGCGTGTCATGTAAGCTTGAGCAAGCGCTAAAGGCGATCCACGGGTACCAATTCTAATTATTGGTTCACTTAGTTCTGCCCGTATCTTGACAGACCGACGGCAATTTTGTTTAATTGCAAATTTCGGTGTGTCAAGCACCGAGTGTTTCCCAATAGTCAGTAATGATCCCCGCCGCGCCGAAAGGTGCGAGCGATTCAATTGCGGAATAAGTGATCGATTAGCCGAAAAAGACATTACTTGTTCTGATGTAAGTATTGGTGCACCGTAGTAAGTATTAAAATATGTATAGATAAGACACAGACAGATATCCCCTGGACGCTGAAAAATCCAGCACTCTGTGTTTCCTTTTTGTGGGTCCCCTTTTTGTCCTCCGAAATAGGGATGGGGAATTCCATCTCCGGAGCTCCATCTCCGGAGCTCCATCTCCGGAGATATGGGTTTTTTTTGGCCATCTCCGGATTTTTAATTAAGTGCGGCGCGGAGCGCCGCGAAATTTTTTTGCTATTAGGACATAATGCGTTCAAATGCGTTCGGAATCAATATATATGCGTTTATTTGTTGTTTTTTAGTGTATAATTGTTAAAACATAATCATTTCGATCGAGTTTATTTCGCGAGCGTAGCGAGCGCGAAAATTTTTACATATAAAAGAGTAAAAAGCTAAAATTAGTAGGGGAAAACCCTAAACCCTATCTCCGGAGGTGCACTAATTCGAAAATGCACACAATGATGAGTTTTGTTCATTTCAAAACGACGAACGAGAGATAATAAAATACCGATTTTGATGATTTTAAATGAAGCGCTCGGTCATAAAAACGTTCTAGATTCTACTCCCTTACTCA
>Ga0209830_10004280_pt1 | contig 10475 bp, 7 predicted proteins | sample ArcticOcean_MG_C_12_FD_187439 | JGI IMG/M metagenome (GOLD analysis project Ga0209830, IMG submission 187439) | Marine microbial communities from western Arctic Ocean - ArcticOcean_MG_CB8_130 (SPAdes) (version 2) | ecosystem: Environmental > Aquatic > Marine > Oceanic | place: Arctic Ocean...
GGAGGCGGCGTGTGGCGGGCACCTCGAGGTGCTGCAGTGGGCGCGCGCGAACGGCTGCACGTGGAACGCAAGCACATGCTCGGAGGCGGCGTGTGGCGGGCACCTCGAGGTGCTGCAGTGGGCGCGCGCGAACGGCTGCCCGTGGGACATGGATACGTGACAATGGGCGGCAGGGGGCGGGCACCTCGAGGTGCTTCAGTGGGCGCGCGCGAACGGCTGCCCTTGGAACGTGTGGACGTGCGCGGGGGCGGCGGAGGGCGGGCACCTCGAGGTGCTGCAGTGGGCGCGCGCGAACGGCTGCCCGTGGGACGAGTGGATGCGCTGGAATCCGAGAGGGGACATACTGGAGTGGGCGGTGGCGAACGGCCTACCCGAATTTGCGGGTTCGGGTATTGCGGGTTTGGTTGGTTTTCATTAAATTTCTAATCCGAAAGGGGAGGACGGAAGAAAACAAAACGTAGGAACTGACGGAGACACTGGCGGTGCAACTCCCAAAGCGACGAAAGTTTCGTCGAATGAAAACGACGAACCGACGTTGACGCCGCAATCCGCTTTCTCGAAAGCGAGTGCAGAGCACTGGGACGGTGTGGTTCGCGGGCGTGCTGAGGACGTCACGACGAAGCGGGGGAGGTGGGGCACAGAATGTGGGGAGGATGTGGGAAGGGCGCCGACGAGCGACGCGTGACGGGAAAGTGCACAAAGAAAATGGTCTGAAACTTGAAGTCCAGTTTGCCGAAAACTCAACAGTCAGTCGTTCCGTTTTCAAGTTTGGCGAAATTGAGCGACGCGCCCTTGTTGCCACCGTCGCGTCGTACGTCGGTCCCACACTCGCACGCGCGCTCGCCTTTCGTCGAACTCGCGTTTCGTGCACACGCGTCCGGTCGGCCGATCGATCGCTCGCTTTCGTGTGTCTGTCCGCAGACTAGCTCTGCCACGGTCGGTAAAAGGAGATCTGCCTGATCCGTGTTAGATCTGAAAAACCAAGATGTCCGCGTACGACGGCGCCATCACGGTGTTCTCCCCCGATGGACACTTGTTCCAGGTACGCTTTTGTAAACGCGCGTGTCGGAAGCGGTTTCCCCTGAAGCACACACACTAAACGGAAACGATTCCTTTCATCACGAAAGCCAACCCGAACGTTCGCGACCTCGGGATCCGGTTTTAAACCTAAAACGAAGGAGGGTCTTTTCATGTGTGTCGCATTTGGAAAGGAGCTCCTCTTCGATCGCGGCGCTACGGGCGGTCTCGCGTCTCTCGTGTCCCCCCAACTCGAAACAAACCCCTCGCCAAATCTCAAACCACCGACTCTAATTCCATTTCCTCAAAAATCAAACCAAACAGGTGGAGTACGCCATGGAAGCCGTGCGCAAGGGCACGCTTGCGGTTGGCGTGAGGGGTACCGATTGCGTGGTGCTCGGGGTGGAGAAGAAATCCATCGCGAAGCTTCAAGATCCGCGCACGATGCGGAAGATCCAGATGATCGACGATAACATCTGCGTCGCGTTCGCTGGGCTGACCGCGGATGCGCGGATTCTGATCAACAAAGCCAGGCTCGAGGCGCAAAGCCACCGACTCACCCTGGAGGACAGCGCGTCAGTGGAGTACATCACGCGGTACGTGGGGGGGGTGCAGCAGAAGTACACGCAAAGCGGCGGGGTCCGGCCGTTCGGTTTGTCCACGCTGATTTGCGGTTTCTCCCCCGAAGGCGCCCCGCAGCTGTTCCACACTGATCCGTCCGGAACCTACTCGGAGTGGAAAGCCAACGCGACCGGGCGGAACTCAAAAGCCGTCAGGGAGTGGCTGGAGAAGCACTTCGCCGAAACAACCGGTGGAGAGGAAACCGCCAAGTTGTGTTTGCGAGCGCTGTTGGAGCTGGTGGAGCCGTCGTCCAAAAACATCGAAATCGCGGTCGTCACACCCGGGGGAACCACCACCCTTACCAACGAGAACGTGGATGCGCTTATCAAGAAAGTCGAGGAGGAGAAACAAGCCGCGGAACAGGAGAAGAAGGACAAAGCAAGGCAACGCGCGGAGGACGCGCTCGCCGCGGCGGGCGGGAACTGATCGCGGAAAAACTTGGTCAGCAAGTTTGTCGTTGTTTCACAACAGTTTTTAAACAAAACCATCGTTGTCCTGAGCTACCAATGTCCACCACTCCGTACCCTGTCTACGTCACTGTTCGAGGCACCGTCGGGTGTGCTTGCACGCGAGCTGAATACTACGCGCCGCGCCGCGATGCGCTGGGGCGGCGCGGCGGCGCGCGTGTCCCTCGTGAGTCATGGCGCCTCCCCTCGCGGGAGTGCGCGATTTGGTGTCGTGTGCCGCGCGCGGTCCTTCGGCTCGGACGGTGTGCCGACTGCTTTGTCTTCCACAAGCGCGCGCGTTCCCTTCCTTGTCGGTGCGTTCGCAGGCGCCACAGCCGGGGGACTCGGCGCGTACGCCGTGATATATCGCTTCCCGGGCGGCGTGAGGGACGCCGAGGTGGGCGAGACGCCGCGTGGCGTCGCGGGTGCCGACGTAGCTCGAAACGATTTACAAAAACAATCGTTCGTCGCCGAAACCGCGGAGAAACACCCCGCCATGTCCGCGGGCTGGCCCACCGGGACGGAGGACTTGATTCACGTTAAAAGCGGGTACGTCAGCGTTTGGGATTCGCGAACGCGGAACCCGCGGTGGGTTCTTGAGCGCATTACTAAGGACTCGTGCGACGGCGTGGGGGGGACGCGGAAACAGTCGCAATTCGTGGAAGACGACGCCACCGACGCGAAGTTCACTGCCAAGCTAAACGACTACCGCGGCAGCGGGTACGACCGCGGGCACCTCGCCGCCGCGGCTGGGCACAAGAACACGCAACACGCGATGGATGACACGTTTTCCTTGGTAAACATATCACCGCAAGTCGGGGACGGGTTCAACCGCGATTACTGGGCGCGGGTTGAGAAATGGACGCGAACGCTCGCGTTCGCCGCGGGAAGCGACATTCTGGTGTGCTCCGGACCGTTGTTCCTGCCCACACCGTCTGGTACTCTACGGGAACTTGGTCACAGCGAACGGAAACAACGCGAGTTAGCGTTGGCGTTGGCGGGAACGGGTGGAGATAAAAACGAAAACAACCAGGCGCTCGTCGCGTTGTCGCCCTCCGCCTCGTCCACCGAAAAGGAAAAGCGACCACCCGCGGGCGGTTGGGAGATGCGGTACCCGTTGCTGGGCGACGCGCCGCAGTTGGTGCACGTCCCGACGCACTTCTTCAAGGTGGTGGTGGTGAGTGATTCAAGTTCAAAAGAAACAAAAAACCAAAAAACCTTAGTCGCGGCGTTCGTGTTTCCCAACGCTCCGATTGCCAAAAACACGCCGCTTGAAAGTTTTTGCGTCCCGCTTGAAAAACTGGAAGCTGCTGCCGGGCTGTCGTTTTTCGCGCAAGGCGTTTTGGGGGGTACCTCGAGGGACGCATTTTTGTTGTCCGAGCGTTTGTATTTCAAGAACAGGCAGTCGAGCAACGGGAGATTGACAAATGAAAAAATAAACGGCTCCGTCGCGCATGCGTGTCTCGCCACGTCGTGCGCGCTGCAGGACGGCTGGACCAGCGCGAACAAGCGGGGACAAGCTAGGTAGGGACAGATTCAAGGGCTACATAAATAGTGGAGGCGAAGCGATTACGCAACCCGGTTATTTAAAGCATACTTGGTTATAAACATCTATCCACGACTTACGCCGATAACAATATTGGTAATGCCGTTGTACCGTCAATGACCTCAATACGGAGTCAACGTCGTCTCCTCACTCCAAAACGCGTAGTGCGCGCTCGAGAGCGCGTTGACCCGTCTAAAGCAACAGGTCGCCTTCGGGTTTGGTGTCCAGGAACAGGAGCTCGTCGTACGACGCGAGCGTCCAGAGCGACGGGGGGCACAGGGATTCGGCTTCGTCGCACACCTCACGGATCTTGATCATGGTGTCTAGGCGCATGACTCGGGCGAGCGCGGCGGCGTTCGCGGAGTCGCTCGCGCCGTGAATCTCGCCAACCGCCTTCTTCAGGGTCTTCACCGAGTCCTCCAGTTTCTTGACAAACCCGAGCTCGGCTTTTTTGCAGGACGGGATGACGTGCTGGTTGATCATGTCGACCATGCACATGGCTTCCATCTCCACGCTGCCGGTGTAGTGCTCCAGCATGATGGTTCTTCTCGCTTCGCACTCGCGCGGCGTGAGGACGCCCATCTTCTCGAACAGCTCGGTGTTTTTGGCGTCGGTGAGCTTGCACATAGCGTCCACCCCTGAGTCGATGCGCCAGATGCCCTTCTCCACCGCCTGGTCCGGCCACTCGGGGTCGTACCCGTTGCCGTTGAAGATCACCTTGCTGTGCTTCTTTAACAGGTCCTGCGCGATCGCAGTAGGGGTCTCCCCCGCTTCGATACGGTCCGCCACGATCTGAAACGCCTCCGCGGCCATGGTGTTGAGACAGGTGTTGACCATGGAGACGTTTTGCGCGCTCCCGGCGGCCCTGAATTCGAACCGCGCGCCGCCGTACGGGAACGGGGAGGTACGGTTCCTGTCCTCCGCGGGGACCTCGATGGGGGAAATAGCGGACGCGCCGAACGAGATCTTCTTTTTCAAAGGCGTGTACTCCTCGACTTTCCCGGTTTCCATGAACTTCTGGAGGTACTCGGTCATGTCTCCACCGAGGTAGGTAGACATCACCGCGGGGGGGGCTTCCATCGCTCCGAGGCGGAAATCGTTCCCAGGGGACGCGATTGACATGCGCATCAAGTCGCCGTGCTTGTCGATCGCGCTGACCAGCGCGGCCATCACCACCGGGAAGATCTCCGGGTTCTTACTCGCTTTGTTGATTTGCTTCGGGTTCAGCAGGTTGATCCCGTCCTTGGTGCCGAGACTCCAGTTGTTGTGCTTGCCGCTGCCGTTGATACCGGCGAAGGGTTTCTCTTGCATAAGCGCCGCGAGGCCGTTTTCACTAGCAACCTCTTCGATGATCTGCATCACCATCAGGTTCTGGTCGGTCTGCGAGATGCAGTTGCCGAAAAGAGGCGCGAACTCGTACTGGTTGGGCGCGACTTCCCTGTGCCTCGTTTTCAACGGGATGCCCATCTTGAAGCACTCCATCTGGATCTGCCTCATGCAGTCGAACGCGGTGGTGGCGCGTGAAATAGGGGCCATGTAGTGGTCGGACATTTCCTGGCCTCGCGCCGCGGACTTGCCCATGATCGTCCGGCCGGTGAACTGCAGGTCAGGTCTTCGGTAAAACGCGTGCCTGGGGACCAAAAACAACTCTTGTTCCAAGCCGATGTTGTTAATAAGGCCGTCAGTTTTGTACCCCATCAGGCCTAAAAGACGCGTGCCTTCGGTGCTCATGGACTGCACCGCGCGGTGAAGCGGGGTTTTCTCGTCCAGCGCGTCGCCGTTGTAGGAGACGAAACAAGCGGGGATGAACACGGTATCCTCGCGGATGAACATTGGTGACAGCGGGTCCAGGGAGAGGTACCCCCCCGCGGTGTGCGTGGCGCGCATGCCCCCGTTGGGGTAGGACGACCCGTCAGTTTCCCCCTGAAGAAGCATCTCGCCGGTGAAGTTGTAAAACGGCTTGCCGTCCTTGTCAAACTCGAACATGGTTTGGTGTACTTGGGCGCTGAGGCCGTGCCTTACCCCGGACGCCGCCATCGGCTGGAACCAGTGGCAGTACACACCAGCGCCGTTGTCCACGGCCCAGTCAAGCACGGCTTTGGCGACGATGTCCGCCTTACCCGCCTGCGTGGGCCAGGTGGTGTCATCCAGCAGCTTTTCGGACTCGCCGTACTTCGCCAGGTACTTCTTCGCCACGGCGCCTTTGAAGCAATGGTCGCCGAAGCCGTCCAGCGTGGTGGCCGGCGATGCGGGGCCCATCTGGAGCATAGCGGAGGGGGCGGCGGCGGCGTTACGCGCGCGGCGAGCCACCACGCGCGTAGAGGCGGACTTGATGCCGGTGCCCTTGGAGAAGGTGGAAGCCTGGAGTTTTTGGAGAGAGGCGTGGGTTGGTGTTTTGGTGAGAATGGAATAATTGGTGGGAAACAGTTATTGCTGCCAACAGTCACGAAAGGTGCTTCAAAATCGCGTTTTCCAGGGTTTTACGCGCCCGGGGGTCGTGCGTCTGTCCGTCTGGGTGCCGGGTTCCGGATTGGGGTTGTCCACGTACCTTGGACCCCGCGCGGCGCACGGAGGGCGCCGCGGCGGTGACGTTCATGGTAGCACCGATGGCCTGTTGGAGTGATCGCGAGGCACTGGGTGGTTAGAAAAGGTGAAGGCGATCATGTCATGCGCTTGGAAATTACGCGCGCGAGAACACACGCGAGCGCCGGTGTGTTGAGATACGAGCTGCGGTACCACTGGTTTCGCGCTGAGATCCGCGCAAAGCTCGGCACGGACAAACCGCCCGAAAAAGAAAGAACCCACACGTACCGACATGGTTGTTTGCTCGTGTGCGAAGCGCGTTGGAGTAAGGGTGGATCGTGAAAAATCTGAACGAAATCGTCGTTTCGCGCGTCGCGTCCAAATCCAACGCGCTGACCTTTCGCGCTCAGAAAGCGGGGTTCACTGTTTACGTATGATGCATGCGCAATAGTCTTTGATAAAAGTCTGCAAAAGTTCCGTATGCGTATCTAGTGTAAGAACGGCGTGAAGAGGCTGAATATAATTTCCTCAGAAGTGTTTTTTGATTTTGACCTTGCAGCTCCTTGGACTTCGTGATGAGTGAGCCGCGGTGTTGCCACACGACGCGCGCGCGGCGGGCGCGTCGAGCAACACCTCCGGCGGCGCGCGCGGTATTTTCTTTCTCGGTTTACGCGTTGACCTCACGAATCTCCAAACGCCATGGGCATCTCCGCCCTGCTCCCCTCCCTGAAGTCGATCGTTCGCACGAAACACGTTGGCGAGGCGTACGGGGGCAAGCGCGTGGCGGTGGATTCCTACTGCTGGCTCCACCGGGGTGCGTATTCCTGCTCGGTGGAGCTGGTGGAGGGCATCCCTACGGATAAGTTCGTCACGAGTTTCATGAAACGCGCGTTTATGTTGCGGCGGGTGGGTGTGGAGGCGTTGTTCGTGTTCGACGGGGGCCGCATGCCTGGCAAGGCGAACGAGGAGGCTGACCGCGGTCGAAACCGCTTGGAGGCGAAGACGCGGGCGCGGAAACACGCGCGCGCTGGTAACACCACCGCGGCGAACGAGCAGTACCAAAGAGCGGTGGACGTGTCCCCCGAAATGGCCCTTGCGGTGATCCACGAGCTGAAGAAAAACGGCTTCGAGTGTATCGTCGCGCCGTACGAAGCGGACGCGCAGATGGCGTACTTGATTCGAAACGACTTCGTGCACGGGATCGTGACCGAGGACAGCGACATGATCCCGCACAAGTGCGCCTCTGTGTTTTTCAAAATGGACAACGACGGGATTGGGCAGGAAATCCGGTACGACGACATCCAAAAAAACAAAGACCTGTCCTTCGTGGGGTTTACTAGCGACCAGTTCCTGGAGATGTGCGTCATGAGCGGGTGCGATTACCTGCCCAGTCTGCCGGGGGTCGGTGCGTATCGCGGGTTTCCCAAATCCAAACATGGTTTACGGACCCTACGTGACGTCCACCAGTTTCATTCAAAGGAAGTACTTCACACTAGTAACGTACTTACTACTAGTAACATTTGCCAGTACTGTGGTAAATTGACACAGTACTGTAGTACTGTGTCAGTTTACAAGAACCCGTACTCGAGACTGACAGACTGACCCTTTTCTTTTTCTTTTCCAAAACAGGCATTAAAAAAGCCCACGCGCTGATGCGGCGTTTGAAAACACACGCCACGGCGTTGCGGAGTTTGCGGTTCGAGGGCACGTCTGTGAGCAAAAAATACGAGGCTGGTTTTTTGGACGCCCTGAACGTGTTCAGACACCAGTGGGTGTTTTGCCCGCTGCGACGGGAAATGGTGTTCCTATCCAACGCGCCGCCGCCGCCGAGGAAGGACGGCGGCGACAAAAACACCGAAACGAGTTTTGAAGAAGAAACACTCGAGTCCTCACCCATGACCGAATCCGATATCACGCGTCTGCTCGGGGTGAAACACGGTGTTGAATCTGCTTGTGGTGTCGCGGACGGAGTGTTGCACCCCATGACCCTGCAACCGTACCGCGCGTTGCCCACGAACGGCGCGCCGAGGTGCGGGGCTTTCCCAACTCCAAATCCAAAGACTGTTTACTGCTCTGTATGGAGTACAGTCGGAAAGTACTACCCACTCCGTGTACTTTTCACAATCCCTCATACACATGGCCCGAAAGACTGACACTTTTCTTTTTTACATTCAGGGATTCGTCGAAACCGGAGGGGCACACGCCGAGCGTCGCGAGGTTCTTTGACGCGACGAACGGCGCAGGGGTTTCGAAAAAGGAAAGGCCGAGGAGCGCGAACGACACGATTGGGGTTGTTGACACGGGTGTGTCTCGTGGTGAGCAAGGGCTCAGGGTTGACATAAGTGCCGGCCGTGTCAGTAGCGTCCATGACGGGACGACCACGCCGACGGCTGATTTCTTCGGAGTCGCCCGCGATTCCTTGAAAGTCAACAGCGACCCGCTTCGCGAAAAAGAGCGGTGGGTCACGCCTCCGGATCACACCGTGGGGAACCCGGGGAAACGGGCGTTTTACGCGTTACTGAGGGCCTCGCCCATGAAACAACAGGGTTTGGGTGATGTAAAAAAGAAACGCGCCAAGAGTGGTGAAAACGGTCGCCACGACGACGACGCGGTGAACGAGGCGGAGCGAGAAATTCTCGAGGCGCTTGAAAGGCCGTCCCCCGCCAAGCCGCACCCGTTTCACCTGCCCGCGACCGCGAGTCGGTACTTCTCCGCGCCTGCTGCGGTTTCCAGAGTCTCTACCGTTCCAGAACAAGTGCGAATGCCGAATCGGACGAAAACACCCGTGAAGACACATCTATCTGAAGACACGACCACGGCGCCGTCTCCGCACACAAAATCTTTCGGTTCCTTCGCCTTCGCGCCGGTTGAGACGAAAGAAAACACGCCCGTTAAGGTTTCGCCAAAGCCGGAGGCCAAGCCTTTGTTCGAGAATTTCGCGTTTGGTGGGAAATCATGGGAGGAGGGCGGGTAGGGGTAAGGACGTGACCGCCGAAAAGAAGAGGCGTAGCCTCAGGTATCATAGTCTATGTATTGGGAGGGTGACTTTTAAAACATTGCATGAAATGGCGTTTGGGCTTTCTCCAGTTTCCCTCCACTTTTTCACAAATGCATCTCTTCGCTTCCTCTCATTCCGTGTCACGCCGCCTGACCGGTCCTCGCTCTTCCGCCATGTCGGACTCATCCGACGACGAGGCCCCCGAGGAGGTTTCCCTCGGCGCGGTGCGTGCGTTTACAGTTCGAGTTTGTCTCTTTGTTCGCGTCGCAACCCCAACCGTCTCCCGTCGGGCGGCGGCGGCGGCGGGTGTCGCACCCTTCGCCGACTCAAGACACCGGGCTTGTCACTGACCCACCCACCCCACTCGTGTTACGCATCACCAATGTCCACTAACGCAAACAGGGCAAGGAAGCTGTCATCGCGAACCGCAAGCGCGAAGTCACGTGAGTGTCACGTCGTGGCCGTTGCCATCGCCATTCCCATCGCGCGTTTGGCATTTCGGCACTTTTTCTTGAGGACATGATTAGATTTGGTTCAGCGCGTAATCGAATACACCCAGGCTGACAAACCCATTCTCCCCCCCCCTCCTACAGTGCCCGCAAGACCGTGCAAGAAACCGCGAAGCGCACGCGAATCGCCACGCAGACCGCGAGGGCGGGCGAAAAGGCGGATGAAAAGGCGAAGAAGAGCGGGGCGGCGAGTAAAACAAAAACGAAGGAAGATTCAGATGACGACGAGGTTGAGGATTTGGACGTAGATGTCATCGCCGCCGTGGCGCTTCGGGACAAAATTTCCTCAGCCGACGGGGACAAGAAACAAAGCCTTGACACTAAAAAGCAGAAGCTCTCTAAGAAAGCGGCGAAACGCGCGGCAGTTCGTGTGGCGCGGGAAATAGAAGAGGGGTACGCCGGGGACGGGGTTTGGGAGAAAGACGGGTACGACGTGGCAGTCGCCGGTGAGAACTCCGACGGGCGGCGACTCGGAACGGCATCGGCGATGGCGTTTCTCGCGAAAGGGTTTGGCAGAAACAAGCGGTCGGGGGCGATGCTTCTGGACCCGAAAACGGGGAAACCACTTAGGGTGGGGGGGGTGGCTAAGTTGGGGGTGGGGAAGAAAAGAAAGTAACGACTGAAAGCGTTTTGAAGTTTTGATTCTGTTGTATTTTCCCACGTGCTACCTACCAGTGCTTTCTCCACATTCTACCTAGTGCTTTCTCCAAGCACTACTTCCCTATCGTGGCTAAAAACCCCTGGACCACGTCCCTTTGCGTTTTTTCCAGTCGCACGAGCTTCCCCACGCTCCACACGATGACCGAGCCGTCGTG
>Ga0209830_10004285_pt1 | contig 10468 bp, 8 predicted proteins | sample ArcticOcean_MG_C_12_FD_187439 | JGI IMG/M metagenome (GOLD analysis project Ga0209830, IMG submission 187439) | Marine microbial communities from western Arctic Ocean - ArcticOcean_MG_CB8_130 (SPAdes) (version 2) | ecosystem: Environmental > Aquatic > Marine > Oceanic | place: Arctic Ocean...
GTTTCAGGAACTCCTACTGCTGAAGATGCTGATGAAACCACTGTGACTTTTAGAATACGAGAAACTGGTAATGCTTCAAACAGTGCTAATAAAGATGTTACTTTTCCAGCAGTAGGTGCTGGTAGTAACGATGTTTCATGGAGCGCTACTGTTACTGGGATACCAACAACTTTAACTAGAAATTCAGCTATGACTGCATTTACTTTATTTGATTCAGTTATTGATGCTCCAACAGATAAAACATTTAGTGTGGTAGGTGCAAAACCTTCTTGGCTTAATTTAAACACTTCATCAGGCCAAGTTTCAGGAACTCCTACTGCTGAAGATGCTGATGAAACCACTGTGACTTTTAGAATACGAGAAACTGGTAATGCTTCAAACAGTGCTAATAAAGATGTTACTTTTCCAGCAGTAGGTGCTGGTAGTACTTATGGAACGGTTGCATTAGGTACCCAGACTTCAAATCAAAGTGTTGCAGCATCAAGCGCTATTAACATATCAACTCATTCGGCTTCAATGACAGGTGGAGGTAATTTAATATATTCAGCTACTAATTTAACTGGTAGTGATTTAGATATAGATCCTGAGACTGGTGCAATAACAGCTGCAATAGATATAGCTAATGCAGGCACCTATAGTAACATAATCATCACCGCACAAGATGATAGTGCTTATTGTACGGCAACTTACTATGCAACTTGTCGAAAAAGTTTTGCTGCTTTTAATATTACAATAAGTGGTGGTGCAACTTATGGAACGGTTGCATTAGGTACCCAGACTTCAAATCAAAGTGTTGCAGCATCAAGCGCTATTAACATATCAACTCATTCGGCTTCAATGACAGGTGGAGGTAATTTAATATATTCAGCTACTAATTTAACTGGTAGTGATTTAGATATAGATCCTGAGACTGGTGCAATAACAGCTGCAATAGATATAGCTAATGCAGGCACCTATAGTAACATAATCATCACCGCACAAGATGATAGTGCTTATTGTACGGCAACTTACTATGCAACTTGTCGAAAAAGTTTTGCTGCTTTTAATATTACAATAAGTGGTGGTGCGGAAACTGTAGATTTCACAACAGCAGTGGCTTTACCAAGTGCAAGTGCTGATGATGATATAGATGAACAGATTGTAGCTGAAGGAAGTCAAGGTTCGGAGCCTATTTATACTTTTATATCAACAAGTAACACAGGAAATTCTAATACTTCTACTGATACACCGTTTAAACTTACGGGAAATACAATTTCTGGTATAGCGCCAAGATTATTAAATGCAGCAACATATTCTTTTGAAATCCAGGCTTCAATAAATGCTAATACAATAACAAATAATAGAACTTTTACATTACTTATATCACAAGCTGCAACATGTGTATCACCAACAGAAAATATTTGCACTTAGATGCTTTTAAGTAAAAATACTTTACAGAGTTTTTTTTTGATTATCTTAGCTATTACAGTTAGCCTTAATGCGAGTATCAATCCTCTGCTAATTCAAGTTTCCTCAATCAGTTTTATTGTTTTTTTTTTATTCTGTTTAAAAAATAATGAGACTTCAGAGTCAATTAAAATAAATTATATTAATAATAAAAGTTTTTTTTTAATTTTTATTATTTATCTAAGTTATTTAGTCTTTAAAATAATTCCATTACCTTTAAATTGGATTGAAGTTATGGCACCTAACAATTATGACCTCTACTCTTCTGTTAAAGTTGATAAAGAATTTTGGTCATTAAGTATTGATCCAAGTAATTCTTATTTCTCTATACTAAATTGTATTAATTATTTAATAATTTTTTTAACATTTCCCTCATTATTTAATAGAAGTAAATATTTAATGAAATTTCTATTTTTTATGTGCGTGCTAGGTTTCATTCATTCAATTTTTGCAACTTATTGGATGTTAAATGGTAACCCTTCAAACTTTTTAATTGAAAAAATTCACTACTTAAATGCAAGCACGGGATTATTTGTAAATAGATCGGTTTTTGGAACATTTTTATTTTTATGTTCTTTTTCAGGATTATATTACATAGTAATTTTTTTCCAAAAAAATAAAATATTAACTTTTAATTTTATTGAACAGATAAGCAGTAAAATTTTTTTTATAAGAATTTTTATTATTTTTTTAAGTATTGGCATTTTAACAACTTGGTCAAGAGTAGCAAACTTTAGCTATGTTTTAATCTTATTTACTTTTTTATTTTATTCAAAAATAAATTTTAAAAAATTCATTAATCCTTTATCAACTATAGTGATATTTATTTTAATATTTGACGTTTTAATACTTGGTATGTTTTTTGGTAATGCAAAATTAGTTGAGCGATTAGCTGAAACTTCTATAATTGGTGAAACCATTAGGCTTGATTTACAAACATTTGCACTTGATCAATTTAAAAATTTTTGGTTATTTGGTTATGGTAGTGGAGCTTTTGAGCAATTATTTAAAATTTTTTATATTTTCCCTGAAGGTAGTAATAGCTCTATAGCTCAACACGCTCATAATGATGGATTGGAGCTATTCGGAGAAGTTGGAATTTTAGGTATATTAATATTAATTATATTAACTATCGCTTATTTTAAAAAACTATCACAGGGAATTAATGATAAAAAAAAATTTGCTAGATTTATATTAATATCATTATTATTATTAATTTTATTTATTCAAAGTTTAGTAGATTTTTCTATGCATACCCCAGGCGTAGTAGTTTTATTAATAACTATTTTATCTATAGGGTTAATAAATTTTAAAAGTAGTAGTACTTAGTTACCACCACTAATTATATTTTTGTCTTCACTTATAATGTACCAATCATCTTGTTCTGCTATGTAAGGTTTGTAAGTTTTAAAAAGAGATTCTGAAGGTGTTAAAAGACTAATCACATTGTTCCATTTTACTAATTTGGTTGATGGAATAAATATAATATCGTTAGGTAAAATATAAAAGTTGTTGGCAGCGATAAAAGCGGCTGGATTATTAAGATTAATTGTAAAGATATCTACGTGTAAAAATTTTGTTACATCTTCTCTCATTACATAGATGTTTTTTGTTTTGGCGGTTGCTTTATTAATGCCTTTTGTTGCCAATAATTCTGTTAATGTTAAGTCCTTATAGACAGCTATTGGACCTGATGTTGTAAATTCTCCAAAAGCATACGCTTGATCTGTGTCTGTCTCTGATACATGTAAAACATCATCTTTTCTTAAATAAATATCTAAATCAGTATTGTTCAAATTTAATAATTCATATAAATCTATTTCATAAACTTCCTTACCCCTTCTTAGCAAAGCAGTTTTTCTGTAACTTTTTTGATCTTTTACATAACCACCCTTAATCAACGCGTCTATTATTTTTAATGGTTGTTCTGATAGTAAAATTGATAACGGTCGATTGATTGCTCCCGTTAGGTATACATAACTACTTTTATATTGATCAATCTTAACTATGGTCTCAGGTTCCTGGTAATAGGTTTTTAAAACGTTATTAATGAATTCTTGAGCTTCTTCTTTGGTTTTATCCAATATCACAACTTGACCAACATAAGGAATTGTAACATCCCCATTTGGGCTAACTGTGTAAGAACCATTAATATCTTCAACATCAGTTATAGCAATACTAATCACATCCCCCGCTCCTAGCGAATAATAATATTTATTATCTTTAATTAATTCAGCTAATTTTTGGTCTGTTTGTTTTTTAATCTGCTCTATTCTTGGTAGTGCAGAAGTGTTAATTTTATTTAGATTATAAAATTTTAATGTAACTCCGTTTTGTTCTAAACCTAACTTTTTAGCATTTTTTGTTGTGGGTTCTTTTTTAAATCCAGTAGAATTAGAGCAAGCTGAAATAAGTATAAAGAATGACAAAAGAAAGAATCTAAAAAACATAATAATTTATTTATATACGATTTTATTAATAAAAATATGTTAAATATAAATGCATATATAAAATATTATGAACAAAAAAATCAAAATTTTAAGAATAACTCACACTTTAGACCCAAGTCATGGTGGAATAGCTACTGCACTTGTTGATAATTCTATTTCACTTTTAAGCTACGGAATAAATGTTGATATATTAACTTATGATCCACATGGTTCAATCTTTCATAAAACAAAAAAAATAAAAATAATTAATAAAGGGCCTGGTTATGGAGGGTATGGTTTTAGTTTAAAGTTATTAATATGGCTATATAGAAATAGAGATAAATATGACCACTTTATAATTGAAGGTATTTGGCAATTTAGTACTTTATTAGCTAGATTATTTTTAAAAAAAAAATATTCAGTACGTATCCATGGACAACTAGACCCTTTTTTTTCTAAAAATTTTCATAAAAAAATTAAAAAGCAAATATATTGGATGTTAGTTGAAAAAAGTAATTTGATGAATTCAAATTCAATTTTATTAACGAGTAAAATAGAAAAAAATTTAATTAACAAAACATATGTAAATACAAATGGAATTAAAAAAAGCATAATTAATGATGGAATTTTAAAGCCAAAAATTAATAAAAATAAAATGAGAAAAATTTTTTTTAAAACATTTCCTACTTTGATAAATCAAAAGTTTTTAGTGTTTATTGGAAGATTTGATAAAAAAAAAGGTTTGGACACTTTGTTAAAAGCTATAGTGAGACTAAAAAAAAAGAAGATACAATATAAATTTTTTATTGCTGGAAAAAATAATTCTTACACAAAATACCTAAAAAAGTTTTCTAATGAGAATAAAATAGATGAATATATAGTATGGTCAGATAAGCTATCTAATGATTTAAAATGGGGTGCTATATGTGCGTCGCAAGGAACGGTTTTAGCTTCTAATGGTGAAAATTTTGGTGTTGCCGTTGTTGAATCTTTAGCTTGTTCAAAACCAGTTCTAACTACTACAAAAGTAAATATTTACAAAGAAATTATAAGTAACAAGGCTGGCTTTATCTCAACTAATAACCCTACGTCATTTGAAAAAATATTATCAAAGTTTATTAATATTAAAAAAAAGGATTTATTAACTTTAAACAAAAGCTCTTACAAATGTTTTAATAAATGTTTTAATATAGCAAAAAAAAACACGTTAGGTGATTATTTAAAAAAACAACCCTGATATATCTAGACTAAATTTCAATATAAATTAAATCTTATATATAAAAATGCAGATAATTAATTTAAAAATTTATATTTTTATAATTATTTGATTTTATTTTTATATTTCTTATAAATTGAGAAATAATATGCATCATTGATGAATGACAATCTTCAACAATACCAAAATTATTTGATGAAAAATTAATATTATGTTTGGATAACTTCTTTAGTTTTCCTCCATTAAACCCAGTGAAAGAAATAATTTTGATTTTTTTCTTTTTAGCTATTTTTGCACATTTAATTATGTTTTTACTTGTGCCCGAAACAGAAAATGCAAACAAAACATCATTTGCCTTTCCAAATCTGTTTAGTTGATAAGAAAATACATCATCATATGAGATATCATTAGCTATCGCTGTCATAAGGGCGGTATTTGAATTAAGTGAATGAACTTTTATGTTTAAATTATTATTTGTACAAGATCCTTTAGAAAAATCACAACTTAGATGTTCCGCCGTTGAAGCTGAACCACCATTACCACATGAAAAAAAGGTATTCTTTTTTTTTGTTGCATTTAGAATTGTATTAATAATTTTTTGTAATTCCACATTATCAACTTTTTTTAAAAGAATATTCTTAATATTTATATATTCCTCAAAGTATTCTTTACTTTTCAAAATTTTTTTTGTTGGAAAACTAATTATTTTTTTCATGTTACTAAAATTATAGCTTTTTATTTATAATAGATAAAGTCAATACTATTATTTATACCAAAATATGCTATTGGTGAATTTAACAAAATATGTCTAAAAATAAAAAAAAATTGTTTATAATAACGGGTGTAGCAGGCATGGTAGGATCAACACTGTTGCCAAAAATGTTATCAAAAAAAAATTCAATAGTTGTTGGGATTGATAATTTTAGATTAGGAAAACATAAATTTATAAAGAAATTTTTAAATAATAAAAATTTTTATTTTCTAAAAGCTGATTTAGATAAAAAAATTAATAACCCTAAGCTCAAAAAAATATTAAAAAGCTACAAATTAGTAGAGGTATGGCTTTTAGCTGCTAATTCAGATATATTAGCTGGGGTAAATAATCCTGAAGTTGATTATAAGGATACTTTTTTAACAACTTTTAATTTTGTAAATTTATTAAAACCATTTTTAAATGATAGTACAAAATTAATTTTTACTTCAAGCTCTGCAATATATGGAAATGTAGGCTCTGTGATACATGAAAAATCTTCACCATTGATGCCGGAAAGTAATTATGGAGCAATGAAACTTGCTATGGAAGGTTATATATCCGCATATTCATTTTCTAACAAAGTAAAAAGTTTTATTTTTAGATTTCCAAATGTAATTGGTACTAACTTAACACATGGTGTGATTTATGATTTATCAAGAAAAATCTTATCTCCTGCAAAATATTTAAAAGTCTTAGGAAACGGCGAACAATGCAAACCTTACTCAAGTGCGAAAGAGGTAATCGATTGCATGATGTATTTTATAAAAATAAAAAATTCTAATTTAGTAAATTTTTATAATATTGGAACAAGCGATAAAGGTGTCAAAGTAAAAGAAATTGTAAGACTTCTTATTAAAAAATTTGATTATAAAAAAAAAATAGTTTTTGAAAAAAAAATTAGTGGGTGGAAAGGAGATATACCAGCTTATAGTTATTCTACTAAAAAAATTAATAAACTAGGATATCGATTTAAATTGAACTCACTTAAAACTATAAAAGAAACTATAAATAACATTTCAAAAAAAACTCTCTTTTAATGCAAGTTGCAATTTTAATTGGCGGGAAAGGTACAAGGGTTAAAAGTATATCTAAAAAGATTCCTAAACCTTTTCTAAAAATAAATAAAAGAGCAATAATTGATCATCAAATAAAAAAATTAAATAATTTTAAGAAAATTTATATTTTATCCAACGAAAGATTAGCTAAATTTCACAATACATTAAAAAAGAGATATAAAAAAAGAAAAATTATTATTTTTGAAGAAAAGAAACCTCTTGGTAATGGAGGATGTTTAAAAGAATTAGAGAGCTATGTTGGTGAAGATATCTTGATACTCTCTGGCGATTTAATTTTTAATATTGATTTCAAAAAATTTTTCTTATTTCATAAAAGAAATAAAAGTGATGTTTCATTTTTGGTTCACCCCAATGATCACCCATTTGATAGTGATTTACTAGAAATTAATAAAGAAAATAAACTTATTAAATTTCACAAAAAACCACACTCAAAAAAAAATATAGGAAATCTTTGCTTATCAGGAATAATGATTATTAATAAGAAAATATTAAAGTTTATAAAACCAAACAAATTTCAAGATTTTTCAAAAAATATTCTTCCAAAATTAATTAAAAAAAAGATTAAAATTTATGCTTACAATACAAGAGAATATGTGAAAGATGTTGGCACTCCAAAAAGAATAAAGCTAGTTGGAAAGCATATAAAAACAAAAAAATATATTAATGGAATAATAAGCAAGAAGCTTCCTGCAATTTTTTTAGATCGAGATGGTGTTATTAATAAAGAATATCCACAAAAACATTATCAAAATCCCATGGAAATTAATAAGGGTGCTGTTTCTGCTGTCAAAACAATAAATGAAAATGGACACTTAGTAGTGATTGTTACAAACCAATCAGCTATAGCTAAGGGGGTGCTGACGATTAATGAACTTGAAAATGATCATAAAAAACTAGAATATTATTTTGGAAAATTTGGTGCTTATTTTGATAGAATATATTATTGTCCACACTATCCAATAAATGGTTTTAAAGGAGAGATAAAAAAATTTAAGAAAAAATGTAGCTGGAGAAAACCAAATAATGGAATGCTAATTCAGGCTATTAAGGACTTAAATATTGATGTTAAAAATTCATATATGATAGGTGATAGATTGACAGATTATAATGCTGCAAAAAAAACTAAAGTTAAATTTATGATTGTTGGTAATAAATTTAAAATTAATGGAATAAAAAATTATAAAAGTTTGTATAAAGCTGTTAAATCAATTTTTTAATGCAAAATTAAATATTAAATATGATTATTTCAAAAACACCCTTTAGAATTAGTTTTGTTGGTGGTGGATCAGATCATTTTAATAAAAATTCTGAAGTTCCCGGTAGAGTTATTTGCACAACAATTAACAAATATATGTACATTTCAGTAAATAAAAAACATGATAATAAAGTGAGATTGTCCTACTCTGTTACAGAAAATGTTAAAAACATAAAAGAATTAGATCATTTAATAATAAAAAAAACTTTAGATTATTTTAAAATTTATAATGGAATAGAAATTGTCACTATAGCAGATATTCCATCATCAGGAAGTGGTCTAGGGTCTTCTAGTGCATTGACAGTAGGTTTAGTTAAAGCTTTAAAAAAATTTAAAAAACAAGAGACAAGTAAAAAAATACTAAGCGAAATAGCATCTAAAATAGAAATAGAAAAATGTAAAAAACCTATTGGCATGCAAGATCATTATGCTGCAGCTTATGGTGGATTTAATTCAATAACATTTAATCAAAATAAAAATGTTACAGTAAATAAAATAGATATTTCAAAACAACGAATGCATAATTTTAAAAGAAATTTAATTATGTTTTACAGTGGAATAAATCGTAAGGCTGATAAAATTTTGGGTTCAATTAAAAAAGTAAAAAAACAAAATTTACATTATAAAAAACTTTCAGAATTATCTAAAAATTTTGAATATGAGCTAACAAAAGGTAACCTATATAATACTGCATCAATTTTACATGAAAGCTGGATGCTAAAGAAAGGCCTTCATAAAACAGTTTCAAGTTTGGATTTGGATTCAATATATGAAAATGCATTAAATGCCGGAGCACTTGGTGGAAAACTACTTGGAGCTGGTGGTGGTGGATATTTTCTTTTTTTTGCAAAACCTGAACTGCACAAAAATATAAAAAAAAAATTGCACAAATTTCAATGCATCGATTTTGATTTTAGTGATGAGGGTTCAACAAATTACTCAGTATAAATGTTTTATATAATTAAAATAATTAAATGAATTTAAAACAAATATTAACCATAATTATGAGAAAAAAAGGGAAAGTTTCTTTTCTTTCACAGTTAGACAATGATTCTTCAGTGCTTGATGTTGGTTGTGGACTCAACTCACCTTTTAATTTCAAAAAGATTTTACCAAAAGCTAAATACACAGGTATTGATATTGTTGAATATAATAAATCAGAACATGTTTTTTGTGACAAATATATTTATGCAAGTCCAAGAAACTTTTCAGAAGAAATTTTAAAACTAAAAAACATATTTGATGCAGTTGTTTGTTCACATAATATTGAACATTGCGATGATAGAGAGGGAGCTTTTAAAGCAATGTTAGATTCTTTAAAAATTGGAGGATTAATTTATCTTTCCTTTCCATGTGAAAAAAGTGTCAATTTTCCAAAAAGAGAAGGAACATTAAATTATTTTGATGATAACACCCATCAGGATATGCCGCCAAAATTCCAAGTATTAATTGATGAGCTAAAAAAAAACAATTTTGAAATTATATTTTCAACACAGCATAATAAACCAATTTTTTTATGGTTAATTGGATTAATTACTGAACCTTACTCAAAATATAAAAAAAAAGTTTTAAAAGGTACTTGGGAATATTATGGATTTGAATCAATAATTTGGGCACAAAAAATAAAATAAATTTATAAGAAGTTACAAATTTTTTTTAAAATATAAAAAATTTAATGAGTTTTTTTAACAAAATTGATAGCAGTTTTCAAGCCAACATAACATTGCTCAAAGCTCCAATTAGAAATTATTTTTAAACTATTTTTTTTAAATTTATTGATCTTATTTCTTTTTTTAAATATTAAAAAAAGTTTTTTTGATAAATCATTTTGATCATGGTTTTTAAATGTATATCCATTAATATTATTTTTAACCAAATCATATGAGGCGCCACACTCCTCTGAGGCTAATATAGCATTGCCTGCTGACATAGACTCATTTATTGTTAACCCCCATGTTTCATATCTTGAAGGTAAAATAAAAACATCTGATTTATGATAAAATTTTACTAATTCTTTTGGTCTTTGAAATGGTAAAAACTTAACATTATTAAGTTTATTTTTTTTAGCAAACATTTGAATTTTATCTTTAATTTCTCCATCACCTAATAAAATAAATTCTGTTTTTTTATAAAAATTATTATCTTTATTCAATGTTTTTATAGCATTTAACAATAAATCTGCTGCCTTAGAAAAAGTAAACTTTCCCGCATAAAGAAAGGTAATTTTTTTATTTTTCTTTATTTTTTTTTTTTGTAAAAAAAAATCATTGTCTACTGTATAAGGAACACTAA
>Ga0209830_10004286_pt1 | contig 10466 bp, 7 predicted proteins | sample ArcticOcean_MG_C_12_FD_187439 | JGI IMG/M metagenome (GOLD analysis project Ga0209830, IMG submission 187439) | Marine microbial communities from western Arctic Ocean - ArcticOcean_MG_CB8_130 (SPAdes) (version 2) | ecosystem: Environmental > Aquatic > Marine > Oceanic | place: Arctic Ocean...
AGGCACTCCGTTTTTAATTAGCCAATCATTGAAATTTACATCAGATCGCCAACTACTTGAACTTGTAGGATGCTGCCTAACCACTAATCCTGCAATAGATTTAGCTTCACCTTCAGTATCAAAATCATTGGTACCAACATTACCAATATGAGGAAAAGTAAAAGTAATAATCTGTTTAGAGTATGAGGGATCAGTGAGTATTTCCTGATATCCAGTTATTGAAGTATTAAAACAAATTTCTCCAGAAGATTTTTTTTTAGCCCCAAAGGATCTACCCAAAAAAAAATTACCGTTTTCTAAAACCAAAACACTATCTAAAATATTTTCTTTATTATTACTTGCAATATCAAAAGGAATGTAACCATTATCTACATTCTCAAATTTTTTATTTGAATTAACCATAATTTAGCCTTTTGCAGATAAAAAATAATTAAAATAATATGAAAAATAGTTAAAATATAAATTTTTCAAATTGTTTAATAAATAATTTTTCATTAGAGTTTTAATTAGATTGGATTTATATATTCGTCAATAAGATTAAAAAGTATTTATTAGATTATTTAAAAAACATTGAATTTATTTCAAAGCGTGTCTAAATCCATTTTTTATATTGTTATAAATATTATATATAAATTTATTTAAAAAATTAAGGTATGAATATGAATATTAGACAAAACGTTTTTAGCGCTCTTAAAGCTGCAATGATTAAAAAAGATGCCAAAGTAATAAGTACTTTAAGACTTATTATGGCTGCTATTAAAGATAAAGATATTGTATTAAAAGGAAATGGAGATGCTTCAGGCATAGATGAAACAGCGATCATACTGCTTATGCAAACAATGATAAAACAAAGAAATGCATCTATTGTTTTATTTAAGCAAGGTATAAGAGAAGATCTTGTAAAAATAGAAGAAGATGAAATATTAATAATTTCTAGTTTTCTGCCAAAACAGCTTAACGATCAAGAAATTGAAGATGCTGTCGTAAATGCTATTAAATTAACACAATCTGAATCAATAAAAGACATGGGAAAAGTAATTAATTTAATGAAGCAGAATTATATTGGTAAAATGGATTTTAGAATTGTAAGTGCAGTAGTAAAAGAAAAGCTAACTAAATAATATATAATTAACTGGAACTTCATTTTATTAAATCAATGTATAAAAATGAAAATTTAAAAGAAGAAATTAGAGATAAGATTAAACTTTCTCAGGTGATAAGTAAAAATTTGTCATTAAAGAAGAAAGATAAATCAAACTTTATAGCTTTGTGTCCTTTTCACAAAGAGAAAACACCCTCATTTAATATTTCTGATGACAAAGGTTTTTATCATTGTTTTGGGTGTGGAAAAAATGGTGATATATTTAGTTATGTTATGGAAACAGAAAATATAGGATTTTTAGATGCGCTTTCTAATCTAGCAGAGCAAGTAGGTATTAAGATATCTGACTTTAATACACCTGAAGAATCTAATATGACTATTCTTTACAACCTTATAAAAAGAGCATCAGATTCTTATATAAAAAATTTTAATTCTCCAATAGGAGAAAAAGCCAGAAACTATCTGATACAAAGAAATGTGGAACCATCTCTTATTTCAGATTATTTAATAGGTTACTCAGGTAATATAAAATCTAATCAATACTTAGTGTCATCTCTTTTAAAAGAAGGGTATGTTTTGGATGATATTATAAAAGTTGGCTTGGCCAAGAAATCTAAAAATAATGGATTGTCATATTATTTCCAAGAAAGAGTTATGATTCCAATTTTAAATAATAGAGGAAGAGTTATTGCTTTTGGAGGAAGATTGTTACGACAAGGAGAGCCTAAATACTTAAATTCTCCAGAGACGCCTTTATTTCACAAAGGAAAACAATTATTTGGATCATTTAACGCAAAGAAATATATAAATAAGAAAAGGTTTATTGTTTGTGAAGGTTATATGGATACTATCACACTTGCAAAATTTGGTTATCCTTCTGTGGCCACTCTTGGGACATCAGTAACAGAAGATCAAATAAATAATATTTTTAATTTAACAGAAGAAGCCTTTTTGGTTTTTGATGGAGATATCGCAGGTAGACGAGCTTCAATAAGGGTCTTTGAAAAGAATCTGTCAATTTTAAAAATAAATAAAAGCTTTAAATTTGTTTTTTTGCCAGAGAACATGGACCCTGAAGATTTTATTTCTAAATATGGAGCCGAAAAATTTGAAAACTTATTGGATAAAGCTCTTAGTATGTTGGATATACTTTGGATGGAAGGTTTGAAATTTATAAAAACTAATCAGCCTGAAACAAATGCAGTCTTTTGGAGTTTTTTAAGAAATAAGGTTAGTACTATAGAAGATATTAATTTGAAATTGGCTTATAGAGATGAAATAGAAAAAAGAATAAAAATTTTTAGAAAGAATTCTCAATTTCCTTATTTTCAATCAGATAATAAAGGCAAATTTAAGAAACATCAATTATTACCAAAAATAAAACTCCCTAAAACAGGAGTCGAAATTAAATTTGAAGCTATTATCTATATAATATTGTCATATCCTTCTCTTTGCATCACTTTTGATGAAAAGATTTCAATGTTGGATTTTAAAGATCAAAGTTTGAATGAATTAAAAGATATTATACTAAAATTAGTCTTTGATGATCCAAATATTAATTCTGAAAAACTGCAATCTGACTTAATTAATAAAGGTTTTGCTATTCAACTGAGGAAATTTATGCAAAGTAATATCTCATCTAGATTAAATTTGGATATAAAACAGGCTAAAACAGATAATGCTCAAGAAATGTTAAGAGAATTGTTGGATTTAATAAATATAAAAATTGGTTAATTTTTTAAACTTAAAATAACGATTTGTTCTATATAATCATTAGGAAGATATAAATTTAATAATCAATAATATAAGTTAATTAAAATAAAATATTAAAAATTTTAGACGAGATAATATATGTTGGCAAAAACCACAAAGAAAAAAATTGATAATAATAAAAAAATAAAAAATGACAGCCCAGTATTAGATTTAAATAACTCTGAGATAAAGTCATTAATTAAAAAAGGTAAATTAAACGGCTTTGTTACCTTGGATGAATTAAATGCGGCTTTGCCTCCAGGTGAGTATTCTTCTGAACAGATTGAAGATATACATGCAGCTATTAATGAAATGGGTGTTAATATTGTAGAACAAGGAGATACTTCTACAGAAGAAACAGAAGATAAGGATAGAAACGCAGGAAATTTATCTGACGACGAAGGAGCTCGATCAGACGACCCAGTTAGAATGTACTTAAAAGAGATGGGTTCCGTTGAACTTTTATCTAGAGAAGGTGAAATTTCTATAGCTAAAAGAATAGAAGCTGGAAGAGAATTGATGATTGGTGGAATATACGAAACACCTTTAGCTATGAGAGCCTTTCTTAAATGGAGAGATGATGTTGATGATGGAACTATGTTATTGAGAGACATTATCGATTTAGAAACTACATACGCTCGTATTAACGGTGGAGCGAATGAACCTATTATATCTAATCAAAATGAAGACCCAATTAAATTAACTCCTGGTTCATCTAAAGCTTCAATAAGTCTTGAAGTCCAATCACGGGAATTAAAAAAGAGTGATGAAAAGGATGGTAATGATAATGTTATTGTGGAAGAAGAAGAAGAAGAAGAAGAAGATGTAAACCTGTCTTTAGTTGCTATGGAATCAGAAATCAAAGAGCAAATTTTAGAGATGATAGATGCAGTTGCTAAATCATTTAAAGAAATATCTACTCTAAGTGATAGAAGAATAGCAAGATTAAGAAAAGGTGAACCTTTAGTAGTTAGATCAGAAAAAAGATTATTTGATCTTAGGGTAATTCTTATTGAACAAATGGAGAAAATTTATTTAAATTCTAATAGGCAAGAAGAATTAATAGATCAAATGTATGGACTTAATAGACAAATCACTTCAGTAGAAGGGAGTTTACTTCGACTTGCTGAAAACTCTGGTGTAAAAAGAAAAGATTTTATTAAAAGTTGGGTTGGCAACGAAATTAATCATAGTTGGGTGATGAAACCGGGGAATTCAAAAAGCTGGGATAAATTCACAACTAATCATAATGATGAAATTGTTACTATTTGTGATCAGGTTTTTGATTTTGTTAATAATGTTAGTATGCCTATTCAGGAATTTAAAAAACTTATACAAATTGTTCAAAGAGGAGAACGCGAAGCAGCTAGAGCTAAAAAGGAAATGGTTGAAGCAAATCTTAGATTAGTTATTTCGATTGCTAAAAAATATACTAATAGAGGGCTTCAATTTTTAGATCTTATACAAGAAGGCAATATAGGTCTTATGAAGGCTGTAGACAAATTTGAGTATAGAAGAGGATATAAATTCTCAACATATGCTACATGGTGGATTAGACAAGCAATAACTCGATCTATTGCTGACCAAGCAAGAACTATAAGAATACCGGTGCATATGATTGAAACAATTAATAAACTAGTCAGAACATCAAGACAAATGTTGCATGAAATTGGAAGAGAACCAACGCCAGAAGAGTTGTCTGAAAAAATTTCAATGCCATTAGATAAAGTTAGAAAAGTTTTAAAAATAGCAAAAGAACCTATATCACTTGAAACGCCAGTTGGAGACGAAGATGATAGTCACTTAGGTGATTTTATTGAAGATAAAAATGCAGTTCAACCACTTGAGGCAGCCATACACGCTAATTTAAGAGAAACAACTACGAGAATTTTAGCAAGCTTAACTCCGCGTGAAGAGAGAGTTTTAAGAATGCGATTTGGGATAGGAATGAATACAGATCACACTTTAGAAGAAGTCGGTCAACAATTTAGTGTTACAAGAGAAAGAATAAGGCAAATTGAAGCTAAAGCGCTAAGAAAACTAAAACATCCTTCAAGATCAAGAAAATTAAGATCGTTCCTAGAAAATTAAAATCTAATAAATAAATTTTAATGTTATATACTTGAGCTTTACATAGTTAATTTGTCCTTGTATAAGTCTTGCTTATTATAGATTAATTCAATTAACGTTTGTTTATAAAAATATAGGCCTGTAGCTCAACTGGTTAGAGCCCTCCGCTCATAACGGAGTGGTTGGGGGTTCAAGTCCCTCCAGGCCTACCATAACCCTTTATATTGTTATATTAAATTTATATATGTAAATTTTTTAAATTTGTTAACATGTTATTTATGATATATAATTTGTATTATTAATTAGGAAATAAAATGATCGAAAAAAAATATGAAGACTTAAGAAGCTCAAGATGGTTTTCTCCAGATGACGTTAGATCTTTTGGTCATAGATCAAGAGCAATGCAAATGGGATATAGTAAAGAAGATTGGGAAGGTAAGCCTCTCATAGGTATTATTAACACTTGGTCTGATATACAACCTTGCCATTCTCATTTCAAACAAAGAGTTGAAGATGTAAAAAGAGGTGTTTTTCAATCAGGAGGCTTTCCAATTGAGCTCCCTGCAATTTCTCTTGCTGAAATGTATGTCAAGCCTACGACTATGCTTTATAGAAATATGTTGTCAATGGAAGTGGAAGAATTAATTAGATCTCATCCTATTGATGGTGTTGTTTTAATGGGGGGATGTGACAAGACAACACCTGCACTAACTATGGGAGCAATAAGTGTTAATTTACCTATGATTTTTTTGCCAGCAGGCCCAATGTTAAGAGGAAATTATAAAGGAAAATATTTAGGAAGTGGCTCTGATGGCTGGAAATATTGGGATGAGTTGAGGGCTGGTACAATTACAAATGAAGATTGGCTAGATGTTGAAGCTGGAATTGCAAGATCATACGGGCATTGCATGACGATGGGAACAGCTAGTACAATGACGGCAATCGCTGAAGCTATGGGGTTATGTTTACCCGGTGCTAGCTCAATTCCGGCTGCAGATTCTAATCATATTAGAATGTCATCAAACGTAGGAAAAAGAATAGTAAACATGGTTTGGGAAGATTTAACTCCTTCAAAAATAATAACTGAAAAATCAGTTGATAATGCTGTAACGATATCCATGGCCATGGGATGTTCTACGAATGCCATTATTCATTTAATAGCAATGGCAAGGCGAGCTAGTATAAATTTAACAATGGATGATTTAGATAAAAAAGGACGTGAAGTGCCTCTTATAGCAAACATAAGGCCTTCAGGAAAAGACTATTTAATGGAAGATTTTTTTTATGCAGGTGGTATTTTAGCCTTGATGCATCAATTATCTAGTAAGCTTAATTTAGATGAGAAAACAGTTTCTGGTAAAACAGTTAGAGAGTTGATTGTCGGAAATAAAACAATAAATGAAGATGTAATCCGACCTTTAAACAATCCTATTTATGAGGAAGGCTCTTTGGCAGTTCTAAAAGGTAACTTGGCTCCAGATGGATGTGTTATAAAACCAGCTGCATGTGAAAAGAAATTTTTAAAACATAAGGGGCCTGCAATAGTTTTTGATAGTTATCCAGAAATGAAGAAGTTAATTGATAGTGATGATTTAGATGTAACTGAAGATCATATATTAGTATTAAGAAATGTTGGGCCTGTTGGTGGTCCAGGAATGCCTGAATGGGGTATGATGCCTATTCCAAAAAAACTTTTAAAAAAGGGCGTTAGAGATATGGTAAGAATATCAGATGCTAGAATGAGTGGAACTAGTTATGGAGCGTGTATTTTACATGTTGCCCCAGAAAGTTATATTGGTGGTCCTTTGTCTTTATTAGAAACAGGGGATATTGTTGAACTGGATGTTAGTCAAAGAAGCATCAATATGCTTGTTGATGAAGATACTTTATCTTTAAGAAGAAACAAAATAAAGCTTTCAGAACCAAAAGCTGGAAGAGGCTGGTTATGGATGTATAGTAATCATGTAAAACAAGCTAATGAAGGATGTGATTTTGACTTTTTAGAAACTGATTTTGGTAAATCAGCTAAAGAGCCAGATATATTTTAAAGGTTTAAAAATGTTAACCGACGAGATAAAAAAAATTTATTCAAATGTAAGTGTTGCCACTATATGTACTGCCTTATTTAAAAGAGGATTAAGAAATCAATTTATTCAAGATGTGCTTCCTCTTAATTATAATCTGCCTAACATGGTTGGTCTTGCTTATACCGTTAGATATATTCCAGCTAGAGAAGACTTAAATTCTTTAGAAGTATTTAAAGATCCAGATCATCCACAACGGGTTGCAATTGAAGAATGTCCCAGTGATCATGTAATTGTTTTTGATAGCCGTAAAGATGCAAGAGCAGCTTCAGCAGGAGCTATCTTAATTACTCGTTTAATGCTTAGAGGTTGTGCGGGTGTAGTAACCGATGGAGGTTTTAGAGATTCACATGAAATAAAGGATATAAATATACCTTCTTATCATAATAGGCCATCTTCTCCCACTAATCTTACTTTACATCAAGCAATTGATATTAATGTACCTATTGGGTGTGGAGATGCAGCTGTATGGCCTGGAGATTTAATAGTAGGAGATAAAGAAGGAGTTGTTGTAATTCCATCCAATATTATAGAAGAAATTTCAAGTGAAGTTAAAACTATGACTGTATTTGAAGACTATGTTATTAAAAAAGTTCAAAACGGGTCGTCTATAAAAGGCCTATATCCTCTAACAAATAAAGAAAAACAAGATGAATATAACAACTGGTTAAAAAAGAGTTCTGAAGAAATTTAAGTTTTTAAAGAGGGGGAACAAATATTGGTTAATAAAGAAGAAAGAAAGATTTCAGGTAGAGCAATAATTTTAAATCAAGAAGATAATATTATAATTGCTATAGGTAATATGAATGCAGGGCAATATTTAAAAACTTTTGATTTAACTATTGATGCTCCAATATTATCAGGGCAAAAAATAGCTAAAGTTGATATTGCACAAAATGATGCAATATATAAGTACGGAACAATAATAGGTTTTGCGGACTCAACTATTTTCAAAGGACAAGTTTTAACTAACGCAAATATAGTTTTTAAAGAGTTTAGTAGAGACCATGATTACTGTTCGAAGTATCAACCTACAAGATTTGTCAATTCATCAAGTGAAAGGACTTTTATGGGCTATAAAAGGGTTGATGGAAGAGTAGGAACAAGAAATTTTATTGCTGTAGTCTCAACTGTGAACTGTTCTGCGACAGTGGTACATGAAATAGCTTCTTATTTCACAGAAGAAAAACTAAAAAAATATCCTAATGTAGACGGTGTTTCTGCATTTAGTCATTCAACTGGATGCGGTATGGAGTTGTCTGGAGAACCTATGGATTTGCTGCATAGAACTCTAGGTGGTTACATAAATCATCCCAATGTTGCCTCATCGCTAGTGGTTGGTTTGGGATGTGAAAGATGTCAAATTGGAGGATTGTTCCAAAATCAAGGTCTTGCTGAAAATAAAAATCTTAAGACACTAGTTATGCAAGAAAATGGTGGAACAACTGCTACTATAAGAGCAGGTATTAAGTGTGTTGAAGAAATGTTAGAAAACGCAGTTAAGATTAAAAGAAGTGAAGAACCATTATCATCTTTAATGGTAGGCTTGCAGTGTGGAGGTTCTGATGTATTTTCATCTTTGTCTGCAAACCCTGCTTTGGGAAAAGCTGTTGATATTTTAGTAGAGCATGGAGGAACAGCTATTTTATCTGAAACACCTGAGATTTATGGTGTTGAACATACGCTAACTGCAAGAGCCATAAATATATCGGTAGCAGAGAAGTTAATGGAGAGAGTAAATTGGTGGAAAGATATATATTCTATAGGTAGAGATGTACAAATAAATGGAACTGTAAGTCCTGGAAATCAAAAAGGTGGCCTTGCTAACATTTTAGAAAAATCATTAGGTTCTGCAATGAAAGGTGGAACTACTGGTTTAATGGAAGTTTATAAATATGCTGAAAAGGTTGAGCAAAAGGGTTTTGTCTTTATGGACACTCCTGGATTTGATCCAGTTTCTGCTACTGGTCAAATAGCTGGAGGGGCAAATTTAGTTGCATTTACCACAGGAAGAGGTTCTTGTTTTGGGGCCAAACCGACACCTTCTATAAAGCTAGCAACTAATTCTGATTTATTTAATAGAATGAATGAAGATATGGATATTAATTGTGGTTTGGTTGTTGATGGAGAAAAAAATATAAAGCAAATGGGGCAAGAAATATTTGAATATTTCCTGTCTTGTGCATCTGGTAAAAAAACAAAAAGTGAAATTTTAAACCTTGGAAGACATGAATTTGCGCCTTGGCAAATTGGAATAACTGGTTAGTTTTTCTGAAGAAAGTATTGGAGTATAAATACTCTTGTTGATGAAGCTAGTGAGGTATTTCTATAAAGATCAATATCTGATATTATTCTTTCAATTGTGGAACTTTTTTGTATTGCAACAATTTCCAAAGCATTCCAAAATTCTTTTTCCAAAGATATAGACGTTCGATGTTTTTTAATTGTAATTGATTTTTTAATAAGCATTCTTGATTAAGCCCTTAATTGAAACAAGCCAACTAGTTCAATGTGCTGGGTAAATAAAAATTGATCAATAGGTTGAACCCATTTTAATTCATAATTATTTTCAAATAAAATTTTTGCATCTTTTATAAAAGAGTTAATATTACAAGATATACTTATTACTGTAGAAACTTGAGATTTAGCAATGTTAATAAATTGCGGTTGTGCTCCTGTTCTTGGAGGATCAATCACAATTGCATCAAATTTATTTAATTCTAAAAAAGTCAGTGGATTATTTTTTAAATTTCTTGTTACAGCTTTAACTTTGTTAACAAATCCTTGTTCCTTAGCCGCCGAATTAATTGAAATTATTGCGTCATTACTAATTTCATAGGCACTGACTTGGAAACCTTTGGATAGCAGTGGAAGGGTAATAGATCCAGCCCCTGCATAGAGTTCACATACATTTATATTATTTCCTAACTTCTCTAATCCATTTAAAACACTTTGTATAATTGTAAGTTCCCCATTTTTTGTAGCCTGAAGAAAGCTTCCTGGTGGAGGAAGCATATAAGAGGAAAATGATATATTTGATAAAGTTACTTTTTCAGTTACAAAAAGTAAATCATTAGATTTATCTTTGCGAGTTCTATTTAATCTTATTATGTTTTTCTTAATTAAACTTTCATTAAAATGTAATAAGGAAGAATATGATATATTTTCTATGCCATCTATTAACAAATCTATTCCATAATCTAGCACATTAGCATGAATGTTTATAGTTTGACCAATTTGAAGTATTTTATTTAAAGGTTCTTTAATATTTTGCAATAAGTTAACTAATTTTTCATCAAGAATAATACATTCATCAATTTCGGAAATAAAATTACTTCTATACTCATTAAAGCCAATCAAAAGATTTGATTTAGTTTTTTTAGCTACAAATTTAGCATGACGTCTGCTTTTTAAAGGTGAAATTATTATCGATTTTATTTCTGTTTCTTGAGAAATCA
>Ga0209830_10004301_pt1 | contig 10427 bp, 9 predicted proteins | sample ArcticOcean_MG_C_12_FD_187439 | JGI IMG/M metagenome (GOLD analysis project Ga0209830, IMG submission 187439) | Marine microbial communities from western Arctic Ocean - ArcticOcean_MG_CB8_130 (SPAdes) (version 2) | ecosystem: Environmental > Aquatic > Marine > Oceanic | place: Arctic Ocean...
CCAATCTGGACTTTTTGCTCTAGAAGATGTTTTAATGGAATTAAATGAAAAAAATATTGTTTGTTTTATGGTTGGAATTCAGTCCCAACCAAAATTGTTAATGAAAAGTATTGGAATTCTTAATACCTTAATACCTCAAGAACATACTTTTGAGTCTTTTAAAGATTGTAGATCTTGGATCATAAAAGAAGATATTTTTGATACAGCAGAAGTTTAAATGCTATTGAACGATTATGTTTTTATTTTCAATCAATGAAATTTGTGGGAGTAAACCGTCTTCATAAATTTGAGGAAGACTGTCAAGTGGTTCAAACTTGTTTGAGGGACTAAAGTTTTGGTAATCTTGAAACAAGATTCCTTTTACGCGTTTCTTGTTTATTGCTTTTCGAAATCTAATTCCACCTCCTTCAGTAGTATAATTATAGGCTAAGTAATCAATTTCATAGGTGTCTTGATTAATCCAATACCTGTATTCGTCTTGATAATCCTCGCCGCCTCCTTCTTCAGAAAAATAAACTTTTATTGTCCAGTAGGTTGCTTCTTCTATTTTAATTTCATCTAATAACTCAGAGTGAACTGCACCATCTAGGAGTGGTTTTGGGAGTTGAAAAAAATACATTACAGAATTAAGTGAATTTGAATATACCACTGCTAGACTATCAGTAAGTGATTCAGGTACAGAATCAATAAAACGTTTTAAGCCTTTAGTTGATGACAATTCGTCTCTTATTTTCTTATCATCCTTAATAGTAGTTCGTGCGTAAGTAAAATTATAGTCTTTTCTAAAAAACTCATAATGGTAAGCTCTAAAATCAAAAGTAATATCAATTTCATTGGTGTTAAACCCTGAAACTTCGATTGATTTGTTAATAATTTCTTCTACTTTTTTATCATTTATATCCTTACAGGCCACCAATAAAAGAAGAAAAGGTAGCGTACATTTTAAAAAAGAAATCATTGATAAGTTTATTAAAAAAACTGATTAAAATCCAAGATACGACTAAATTATATCCTTTACATTTGATCAAAATATTGAATTTATTATGGAAACGCTTAAGACCCTAATTATTGGAAGTGGACCTGCCGGTTATACTGCAGCTATCTACGCGGCTCGCGCTGATTTAAAGCCTGTTCTTTATACAGGAATGGAACCAGGAGGACAATTAACTACAACTACAGAGGTAGATAACTTCCCAGGATATCCCGATGGAATTGATGGTCCTACCATGATGGTTCAGCTTCAGAACCAAGCAGAACGCTTTGGAACTGAAGTTCGAATTGGCTTTATTAATAAGGTAGAATTTTCTACAAAAAAAGGTGGAATGCATAAAGCTTTTACTGAAGATGGAACTGAAATTCAAGCACAAACAATTATTATTAGTACTGGAGCAACTGCAAAATATTTAGGGCTTCCTAGTGAACAAAGACTTAGAGGAGGTGGAGTTTCTGCTTGTGCTGTTTGTGATGGTTTTTTCTATAAAGGACAAGAGGTTGCTATTGTTGGAGGAGGTGATACTGCAGCAGAAGAAGCTACCTATTTAGCCAAAATATGTTCAAAAGTTACCATGTTAGTTCGAAAAGAACAAATGCGAGCTTCAAAGGTTATGCAACACCGGGTCACCAATACTCCCAATATTGATTTAAAGTATAACACAGAGATAGATGAAGTGCTTGGAGAACAAGTAGTAGAAGGATTACGTATGAGAAATAATACCACCGGAACTAAAGAGGAAATACCTATTACGGGTTTATTCATTGCTATTGGTCATAAACCTAATACTGATATTTTTAAAGGACAACTTAATATGGACGATGCTGGATATTTAATAACCAAAGGAAAAACTACGGATACAAACTTGCCTGGGGTTTTTGCCTCTGGAGATGTCCAAGATAAAGAATACCGTCAAGCAGTAACCGCGGCTGGAACAGGTTGTATGGCTGCACTAGATGCAGAACGTTATTTACAAGCCATTGAAAGTTCTGTAGCTATTTAAATTTTCATTGAAGTACTTCAATAAAAACAGATCCCTCAGCATCTCTTTGGTATATAATTTCTAGAGGCTGGCAACATACTTCACAATCTTCAAAATATTGGCTGTTTTTTAGGCTAGGATCGAAAAGCATCGAAATGGTTTCCCAACATTTAGGACAATCAAAAAAGTGTTCTTCCATACCCATTAGATCACTCTAATTCTATTTGAAGTTTTTCCCACGAAATCATCAAGTCTTCAAGAGTTTTCTTTTTGGCTTGATATTCATCAAAAAAGTTCGGCTGCGCGATGGTCTGGTCATAATTAATCTGTAATTCGAAATCAATTTCTTTAATTTCTTTTTCAAGACGGGCAATTCTTTTTTCTGTTTTTTCTAATTTTTGTTGTGCAGCGCGAGTTTCCTTCTGCTTTTCATATTTATCAGGATCATTTTCTTTCTTTTCTAGCCGTGGCTTAGGAGTTTTTTTTTCTAATTCCTTAAGTGATGATAATTTTTGAAATTCTAAATAAGCATTGATATCACCTAAAAAAGGTTTCACCTCACGCTCTTTAAATGAAATTACTTTTTCACATAAGCCTTGGACAAAATCTCTATCATGAGAAACCAAAATAAGGGTTCCTTTGAAATTTTTTAAAGCCTGTTTTAGTACATTCTTAGATGCAATATCTAAGTGGTTTGTGGGCTCATCCATAATTAATACATTAAAAGGCTGGAGTAATAATTTACAAAGAGCTAGACGGTTACGTTCTCCTCCTGAGAGTACACTTACTTTTTTCTCTACAACCTCTCCTTGAAATAAAAAAGAACCTAATAAATCTCTAACTTTTGTTCGGTTTTCTGGAGTTGCAGAATCCTCTGCGGATTGTAAAACGGTTTTACTTCCATCTAGATACGTTGATTGATTTTGAGCAAAATAACCCAACTGTACATTATGTCCTAATTTCACTTTTCCCTCATAGGAAATTTCATCAACAATAATTTTAGCTAAGGTCGATTTTCCCTGTCCATTTTGTCCTACAAAAGCAATTTTCTCTCCTCTTACAACTTCAATATCAACATCACTTAATACTTGTTTATCACCATAGGCTTTGGAAATTTTATCAGTTTCAAGGATAATTTTTCCTGGCTGATGTGAGATGCCAAATTCAAACTTCATTTTTCTGTTTTCTTCTGGATCAATTTCAATACGATCAATTTTATCAAGCTTTTTAATAAGCGATTGAGCCATACTTGCTTTCGACGCTTTAGCCCTAAAACGTTCAATAAGCTTTTCAGTTTGTTGTATTTGCTTCTCTTGATTTTTTTGTGCCGCTTGCTGCTGTGCTCTTAACTCATCTCTAAGCACCATATATTGCGAATAAGGCTTCTTGAAGTCAAAAAGGCGCTGATGTATAATTTCAATAGTTCTGTTCGTTACCTGGTCTAAAAACATCCTGTCATGGGAGACCATTACCAAAGCACCTTTATACTTTTTAAGAAATTGCTCTAACCAAATAATTGATTCTATATCTAAGTGATTTGTTGGCTCATCTAATAAAAGAATATCGTTGTCTTTTAAGAGTAGTTTAGCTAATTCAATTCGCATTCGCCAACCTCCTGAAAAAGTATCGGTAGCAGCGTTTAAATCAATTATAGAGAACCCCAGCCCAAGTAATATTTTTTCGGTTTGTGCCTGATAGTGATATCCTCCTATCATTTCATAACGAGTATTCAATTCGTTTAACTCATCCAAAATATCTAAATATGATGGACTCTCAAAATCTTGAGTTTCCTCCATTATTTTGTGAATCGCTTCTTGTCGTTTCTCCACTTTCATTATTTCTTCAAAAGCCAAATAAGCTTCTTCCAAAACAGTTCTTCCATTTTCGAAATCCAGATCCTGTGCGAGGTAACCAATTTGACAATTCTTTTCAAGTGCAAAAGATCCAGATGTTGGGCTATTTTCCTTGGCCATCAACTTAAGAAGTGTTGACTTTCCGGCGCCATTTTTTCCAATCAAACCGACACGATCTCCTTTCCCAAGTCGAAAAGAAAGAGAATCAAAAAGGGTTTCTCCCCCAAAACTGACGGTAATATTGTGTGCGTTAAACATTTTCTTTTTTTGAATTGCAAAAATAGGATTCAAAACGGTTAATAGCTACCGCTTCGGGTAATTGTTTTTTCAATTCTATAAAATCATATAACCACTTTGAAAGTAAAGGTGCCATCATTACACCGCGAGTTCCTAAACCATTAAAAATATATAGGTTTTTAAGAGTAGGATGCCTCCCTAGAAGTGGACGACGATCTATAACAGTGGGTCTAATTTGAGCGGCATGGTCAACAACCTTGTAAGGAACATTTATAAGTGTCTCTAATTTAGAAATGAGCCATTTTTTTCCTTTTTCTGTGGGTAATATTGTTTTGTCATGGGGATTAAAGGTAGCCCCAACCCAAAATTCATCTCCTTCAAAGGGTGTAATAAATACACTTCCTTTGATAATGTTTTTACGCGATAATAAAGGGGCTTCAATTTTTAAATATTCTCCTTTAGACCCAATTAACGGCAAATAATTAAACCAGCTGTTATTTTTTAATTCATAACCCTCACAGAAAACAATTCGTTTAGCTTCTATTCCTTTATAAATTACTTTTTTTGATAAAATTTGAAGTTCAGTAGGATCAAATACCTCCTTATGTAACTCAGAGGGAAGAAGATCATCAATAAAATGATCTAACATTTTATTGATAGCTAATCGGCCTACTTCTTTAACAACACCATATCCATTTTGACGCTTTATCCCATGAATTGATTCTGAATTAAAATTCGGGTCTAAAAAACGACTTAACTTACTGGATTGAGCTGCAACGGTCCAATTATTTTGTTCTGAGGGAGAATAAAAATAACGATGAATTGGATGGGGGTAAAAAAATTGTTGTGTTGCTTTAACTTCAATTTTTCTATAAACAGGCATTGCATATTCAAGGAACTGAATCGCTTCCCATGCCATGGTATAACGTTTTAGAACTGTAGGATTGCATACACCTGCAGCATTTCTACTTGCACCTTTCTGTCCTTTATCGAGTATCAGAAATTCTTTTTTAGTTTTCTTTAACTGCTGGGCATAATGAAACCCAGCTAATCCAAAACCTACAATAATAGAGTGTTTCATTTACTTCAAAAATACCATAAAAAAAGCGCTAAGGTTTCCCTAAGCGCTTATTTCATCTATTTATAAAATATTAATTATTCCAAAGATCTTGCTCAAAATCTCTAATTACAGATTCGATACGATTGGATTCAAGAAGTTGACGTAATGCATCTTCATATATATAATCTTTCACTTCACGATCTTCATAAACATTTTCTTCCTTATAAATAGAAGAATTAAAACGTCTAGAATTAAGCATGTTATCAAATGTAATTGGTTGAGAAGAATTCCTTGTATTAAATACTTTATTCTTATTTAAAGCCTTGCGTGCATCTGGAAACCATATCCAGAATAATGGAACTAGAGCATCTGCCTGAGCCTCTGGACCATCACTCAAGGTTGAAACATCTGGAGCAACTGGTGCTATTCCAAGTAATCTGTATTTTAATTCCCCTAAGCGTTTGTTTACATACCAAGTCCCTTTAATACGATATTGAATAACTTTATCTGACTGAATCTTGTATACATCATAATCATCATCAGTAATTTCATCACCTTGATTTGATTTCTCTATTCCTTCGTCTGAAAGCTTTCTAGACTCAAGACTCTCTTGTAAATCGGAAAAAGTTATTTTTTCAGAAAAATAGTCATCAGAATATATTTCAGTAATTTCACCAGATTCAATATTGTCAATTAAAACACGATATAAAGATTGTCTAGCACTAGAAAGATAACCATTATTGTTATTTGGATAATAATAAGGAAAGTTAATACGTTCATCTAAGTTTATTACTTCCCAAACAGTTTTTGACCATAATATATCTCGATCATCAACATAGCCATACTCAATTGGGTCATTATTATCAGCCTTTACTTGTTGTTCGTTTTGAATTCCAATTTCTTGAGGAACTTTGGCGTTTAACAAGTTAGCCTGAGCTATAGAAACCTGGGTTCCTATCAAGCAAACTAATAAAACAATAAAAATTACTTTTTTCATTAGTAATAAATTTAGTTAATCGTAATTGAAATAGGAGTAGTTTGTTTTAACTTATAACTTGGATTTGTAGGAATTATTACTTTAATATCTGAAATAATTACAGACTGTCCACTTTTAATTCTTTTAAGCATTGTAATAACCTTACTATTAAGTTTCGATCCAGTAACTACAACACTTGGCTGTCCTGGAGCTCTAAAACGAAATGACTTTGTTTCTAATGGTAGATCAAAATCAAAATCTTCTAATTTGGCGGAAACTGACCCACGTTCCAAACTTGATTTTGGTAAAGTAAAAGATCCAGATTTTCCTCTAAAAAATCCTGATGGCTTTGGAATATCCTTAATTCTAAAAGTAGAAACTGAAGAAACTTTTTTTCCATCAGGTAAAGTACCCGAAACATTAATCTTAACAGCTTTTCCTTTTCCAGGAAAAAGATTGTATTTACTCCCTTTTTTACGCTTGAGTCCTGGAGCAGAAGCCTTTACTTTGCTGTCTTGAATTCCCGGTATAGATATAGTGATTGGATTTTGAACCCCACGATACACCACATTCATTTTATCTGCTGAAATAACAGCTGAATTTGGTTTAGAAATCACTGAATACATCTGTTTCACTGATATTTTAGATTCATTCCCTTCACTCAAGAAGACTAAGCTACCCTCAATAGAATGATCTCCAGGTGATCCTGCACTTACTTTAAGCTTTATACCTCCTGGAATTAAATCAAAATCAGATTCTTTTAAAGATCTCCCATCTATTTTAAGATCTACAGAATTTGGATTTTGAGCTCCACCTTTTCTTCCTAAAACAATACTACCATCAAAGGTTTCACCTTGATAATAAGCTCCTTTTTCGGTAATAAGAAGACTGGTATAATTTGTTTCATTAACAGTTGATGACATTTTCAACTCTTTTCCCATTAGGGTCGTTAATACATCATGTTCTGTTTGACGAATATCGTTTTGCATCATGGTTAACTTAGCAAGTGAAGAAATTAAAGGGAAGCCCTTAAAGTTAGCAGCTAACCATGGCTGGTCAACATTATCTTTATTTTTGACGTTACGATTCATATCACCAATAAAAAACCTAGCTTCTACCATATCTATTGAAGAAGGATACTGACTTCCAAAAACTTTTATCACATGTCCCCGGTATTCCTCAACCATACTTTGAAATTCATCTGATGCTTTGTCGGATCCTTCTTTAAACCATATTACATCCAAGGCCTCACCTTTATCCATTTCGGAAAACTTTTTAAGCTCTGGATCTTTTAGTTTCTGCTTTTCAGTAATCTTCGTCTTAATTTGTGCAATTTTATTATAAAATACATCAGACTCTTTTTTGATTTGCTTAGCAGTACGATCGTGGCCAATCCATTTACCGCCTTTTTCAGAGGAGTTAACTTCTATGTTTTCATAAAGTAAATTGTTACTCTCTGAAACTCTTTCATTGGCATCAGCAATTTTTTCAAACATTTGACCAAATCCATCTAGTACTTCTTTACTTACATTTAATGCAAGCATGGTAATAAATACTAGGTACATCAGACTAATAAGTTTCTGCCTGGGTGTTTCTTTAGCTCCTGCCATGTTCTATTTTTTATTCATTGCGTTTAACATACCACCATATACATTGTTCAATGCAGCCAGGTTAGCAGATAAACTTTCCATTTGAGATCTCAATTGTTCAGCATTCTGATTTACTTTATTATTAAAATCTTCATTGCCTTGTGAATCACTGATTTGTTTTTGATAACTAGAATTTAACTGCTCTAATTGTGTTGAAGCTTTAGCTAATTCTTGAGAATAATTCTGTGATGCTGCTGCTGCTTCAGAAGCAGGAGAAAGTGCTTTTGCTGAAGTCTCTAGTCCCTTAATACTGCTTGCTAACGAATTCATTAAGCTTACATCAAGTTTTGCTTCTTGCATTAATGCATCTATTTTAGATGATAGTCCTTCGTCTCCACCTCCAGAAGAAACTTTTTTAGCACCCCCTTTAATTTTTTTAACATAATCATTATGCTCTTCTTTAATTTCTCCTGTATTAAGTGCTGCAACTGTAAAAATCAAGGCTTCAGTCCCTAAACCAAGTCCCAATACCAGTCCTCCCGTAATTGGACCTATTTCTAGGTGAAGGATTTTAAAAAGTGCTCCAATAATTACTACAGCTCCTCCAAGTCCAAATAACATGTGCATTGCAACTTTACTTCTAAGTCTTTTGTTAAGAATTTTATCGTCCATTTTTGTTTATTTAATTATTTCTTAAATATAATAAGATTTGTTTAGTTAGTATATTATTTAACCTCTACTTTTTGAACCCCCAAGTAATCTTGAACTGTTCTAAAGCCAATATAGCTTCTTGAAGTATCCGCATATTCATAATCTCTTGAACTCACGCGCAAAAAATATGCAACATCTTTCCAAGATCCTCCACGAACTACTTTTCGTTGTTCTCCGCTAAAGGCCATGTTTGGGTTAAGGGATGATACATATTCATAAGATCCACTATCGTACGATGAATTTGTCCATTCCGCAACATTTCCTGCCATGTTGTAAAGATTATAATCATTAGGCTCATAAGATTTTGCCTCTACGGTGTAAACAGCTTGATCTGAGGCATAATCTCCACGAAGAGGTTTAAAATTAGCTAAAAAGCAAGCTCTATCATTTAATAAATATGGAGATCCCCAGGGATAGGTTCCGGAGGGTATTCCCCCTCTAGCAGCATACTCCCATTCACCTTCGGTAGGAAGTCTGAATCGGCTTACTTGTGGCTTACCCTTATTTCTTTGATATCCATTTTTAAAACTGGTTCTCCAATTACAAAAAGCAACCGCTTGATCCCAGTTTATTCCAACTACAGGGTAATCTTGATATGCTGGGTGTGAGAAATAATCGTTATGCATAGGCTCATTGTATGAATAGGTAAAATCTTTAATCCAAACTGTTGTATCGGGATAAATTTCAACGTTTCTCTTTTCTATGAAAGGTTTCCTGTCAATAAATTGATTTCGTTTACGCTTAGATTCTGCAGCAGCAGCTTCAGCATTGAAATAATTATAGGAATAAACTATTTTCTTAACATCTAACTTCATTTCACCATTATACCATAACTCTGGAGGTAAATAAAGAGAATCCATAACTTCGGCATAATTACTGTCAGTGTAATCTTCAGTATTCCAACTTAAATCTGCATCCCAGTTCAGGGGCCTTCCCGCATAAATATCGTCACTTAAATCATAATAATTTTCACGCATATATTTCTGATATGCATTTAATTTTGAAGTATCGGAATCTTGAAATGCAAATTCGCCAATACCATCTTTGTTATCCTCTCCAAGTTCTAACTCATCTGCTTTTCTTGCAAGCATTGCAAGAGCTATAGAATCTTTTACCCAATAGATAAATTGTCTGTATTCACTATTGGTAATTTCTGTTTCGTCCATATAAAAAGATGGAACAGTTACCGTTTTTGCTGGGGCATTTTGAAGTTGTGCAATATCCTCATCAGCTTTACCCATTATGTAAGCCCCACCTTCAACGAGGGTCATCCCGTAAGGTTTTTCGCCAAACCATTTTTTTTGTTTGACACCAATAAGCTCTCCTCTGTTCTTATTTCCACAGGAAACAATTATCAAAGAGATACTTAACAGAATTAAAAGTCTTTTCATTAATATTTTAATTAAAACTTTAGTCTATGCAAATTCCTAAGCATAAAACTAATTATTTTTTCACTATAAACACGATAAACTATTCAAATCATTGGTAGTCTAAACACTAAAAATTATTTTTTTAGGGAGAATTAATTATATTCTCTTGACTGCATTGTACCATCTTTCAGGAATTTTATCCTGCATGGCATCTAAATAATCTTTTTCTGTGCATGCTAATAACGTTGTACTTTTTATTTTATTATTCAAATGTGAATTATTTGTCAATTCCATCCACCATCGATTGCTTTTATCGCTTTTATAAAAGACCATTATTTGATCCGAAAGTGTTACGGAATATTTTAAAAAATCTTTTTTGTTTACTGGATATTCGTCAAATCTCAACTGTACTCCTTCAATTAAATACCATATCATTTGAGCCAAAAGTTGGTCAGTCATTGGAGTTGAAGGGATTTCAAAAAACCCTAAAAAGCTAATGCGGTCACTAATACCTGCATATCTTGTAAGTGAGCAAATTGTTCGAGAATCAATCCCATTAGGTTGTCCTTTTAATGGATCTGCAATGGCATGCCATGACAAACATTTCATATCAAAACCTACAACATCTGCATCTCGAAAAACAGGTTCAGCAAGAGCC
>Ga0209830_10004302_pt1 | contig 10427 bp, 9 predicted proteins | sample ArcticOcean_MG_C_12_FD_187439 | JGI IMG/M metagenome (GOLD analysis project Ga0209830, IMG submission 187439) | Marine microbial communities from western Arctic Ocean - ArcticOcean_MG_CB8_130 (SPAdes) (version 2) | ecosystem: Environmental > Aquatic > Marine > Oceanic | place: Arctic Ocean...
AAATCAGTATCAACATTACCATCTATGATAGTGTTCTTTACTAAATCCGTTCTACTTATAAATAATGCAGTTGCCATATCTTATTTTTTATTTACTTGATGGATATGCTCCTCCGTTTGGCATATCTATTGGTGCTATTTTAGATTCTTTGTTTCCTCTTGGTTTTGGCTTATACGTGCTTGGTATAGAATCTGTTTCATCATATTTAGAAATTTGTTTAGCACCTTTTTCTGTCTTCTTTTTTAATCTATATAATTGCTCACTCCATACGTGTCCACACTGTTTTCCGCCCTTATATTTAAACAAATCGTAGTTATTTCCTTTATGACCGAATGATTTATTAACTCCAGCATTTGATGCTTTATCAATATCTTCTAACCGATACACAACACCTCTAGATGTTCTTTGCATCATTGTTTTGCAAAAATCTCTTGAATTACCGCTACTATATTTTTCAGCATATTCGTATCTAACTTTGTAAAAACCTTTATCTAAATAACTAAACCCATTTGGTTTGCTTGTTACTACATTTGCTAATTTTTGTATAATAGATAACTTTTCTTTTATTTTAGATTTAGCCCAATCTTCTATGTTTTCGTTTTCTTCGCTATATTCTCTAGAATCTACTAACTCCCATTCTTCGTCTATTTCTTCTCCCTCTAAAGCATCTAACATTTGGCTATCTTCAAAACCCTCGTTTTGTTTAGACATCTTAACACCTGTTTCTTCTTCTCTTGTTTCTTGGTCTTTTACATTGTCTAAATCAATAAATTGTAAAGGTTGTAAGGTCTTAAAGTATAGGTTTAAGCTAATTCCATTAAACGCTAGTATCTTATCAAGTGCATCTGTTAAAAGTTCTTGAAATGGATTGATGACAATATTTTGCATTAAAATAGAGGCATTTTTTAGTTCATCGGCATTATTCCCAAAACCTGAATTATCTTTAATACCTAATAGCATTGGAGACACAATCCTATGAGACATCATTATTTTTTTCTGTGACTCGCTTGAGATAAATTCGTACTGATTATGTGCATCAGAAATTTGAACTGGTGTAATGTCTGCTTGTGATTCTTTTGAATCGTTAAAAGCAATTATTAGTTTCCCAGCTGAACTTGTACCTTGAAATTTAGAAACTATTTTGTTTTCAATTAATGTTTGTGCCTCTTCGTCTGGAACTCCATTATTGAAATTTATTAAGGATGCTGGAGCAAAAGAATTTCTGATATTATTTAATGCAAATTCTGCAAATTGCTCTTCAATCTCACTAAAGCTAATCCCAGAAATATAGTCTGGGGTGCTATAATAATACATCCCAGCCTCATAGGGTTTAACATATAAAATCTCAATTGGTTTAGGTGTATCAGATACTCCAAACGCTGGAATCCTTAAAGGTTGTTCACTTGGTTTTATATTAACCCAATCTGGATGATAATAATATGCTTGTACTTGTTTGTCGTCTGCACTACATTTTTCTGCTCTTAAAGTTTCAATTGGCAAGTGTTCAACCTTTTCAATTGTCTTTTTATTTTTTGAATAGATAACTTGTATAGCACATTGTCCAGTTAGTTTTAAATCGTATGCTAATTGCCTTAAATCGTCTTTTTTAAATAAGGAAATCATTCTTGCATATTGCTCAGGCTTTTTAGAACTGTTTGTAGCATCTATACCTTTTCCGTATATCATTTGAGAGATACCAGTAATACAAGCACCAGATGTAGCACTTCCATTTGCTCGGTCTATCAAAAATTTGAAATAATTATTTTGAGCCCCAAATTCAACCCATTCCTTATTCTTTGATTCTACAATTTTAGGTGAACTATAAGTTGATAGATTTACAAAGCTAATCTTTGAATCTTTCTTTTTAGCTACCGTTGGCTTTCTGTATTTATTTATGTGTTTACTCATAATATTATAAAATCGTTATTACCACTCTTTGATTTATATACATCTTTATTTACTGTATAATGTTCGTTGTTAGATTGGTTTGTTGATTGGTCAGTACAAAATATTTTATCTCTGTAAATTATATCAGATTCAGAAACTACACCTTGACCGTTGTAAATTTTTAAATCGTAAAAACGCCCTTCTTTTAAATCAAAAACACTTGATAAACTAATATAGTTTCCAACTTTACTTCCAGTAACTAATAAAGTATTTGTATTATTTGTACTGTCATCCCTTAACTTTAAAGTAACAGAAGTAGCATATACTCTTGGTATAACCTTTATATTTTGTGACTCTGTAGTAGATAGTAGTATCTTCATATATATATAATGAATTTATCAGCTGATTTTAATTTTTAAACCAAAAAAAAAGGCAACCTATTATGATTGCCCTTTTTTAAATAAGAAATTAGATTAAGCGTTTGGATCTATTTGAGCCGCTGCATTTAAATTATCTAAAACTCCACCAGTTGTAAAGTTTGGTGCGTTTCTTTCATTCGCTACCATAGTTAAATTAAATGAACTAGCGTCAGCCATTCCAGCTCCAGTCAAAATTGAACCCCCAGTAGTATCTGTACCGTGTTCTAAACCTACTAAAAACACGTTTCCGTTATAGTCTTCAATCGCAATGTGCGGTCTTGATACTGCTAGTATAGCTATTTCAGCTTGTGTAGCACTATCTAATATAGGTAAAACTAAATTTAATGTTTGTGTGTAAAACGTAGTTCCAGCTTCGTTAGAACTCGTTATACTTGTCTCCAATGATGAAGCACCTTTGATATCGTATTTATACCAAATATTTGCTCCAGATATTCCTGTAATGTCTGCACCACTTACTCCGCCTGTTACAGTACCTAAAGTACCATAATCTGCAAAATAAATATTCTTCAAACCGCCGACTGATGTGCGGCATCCTAGGGCTCTCCCAGCTGTTAGTAAACAAGGCATGTGTATATATTTTTTTAAGTTATTAAAAAAAAGGGTAAGCAGATGAACCACCTACCCTTTATTGTTATTATTATTTGTTATTAAGCGTAGAAAACTGTGTCCTCTAAAATTGCTATTTGCACACTTGCGGTATAACGAGCGATAAAACGAACATTTTTTGAGCCTAATATTGACATATCTAAAACCGAAATTTCATTCTGGTCAGATAATAAACCAGTTCCGAAAAACAAGTTAGATTTTAAAGTAGAAACCATATTGTCATCAGCTAATCCATTTGCAGCTACAATTTTGATTCCATCGAAATACTGAATATCAATATCTTGATTGTTTCCTAAATTGTTAACTCCATTTGCTCCAACTCCGTTAGCAGAAAATCCACCTAATGCTCTTTTGTATGCTCTGAAAATATTTTGAGATACATAGATATATAAATCTTCGTTACCATATAAAGAAGATGGTACTGCATCAGCAACCTTTCCTAATTCAGCAATAACGTTTGCAGCAGTTACACCACCAGCAACTTTAGCGATGTCTTGACCAGTTGGTAAAGTAGCAGCAGTTAACAAAGTAGCAAAACCATCAAAAGTTCCAGCTCCAGCAGTTCCACTCCAGATGTCTTGTTCAGTTTGTGCAGAAATTTCAGCAGCCATTAAACCGATAAAGTAATCAGAGAAAGTTTTAGGCATATTATCGTGTGCAGAATATCCCATTGATATCGCTTCCCAATCAGATTGAAAAGGCGTCTTACAAAGTTCCAAATTGATTTGTAATTCTTTTGGCTCAATTATTCTTTCAGTTAAAACAACTGCTCCAGCATCTGTAAAATCGCAACTTGCGTTTGCAATAGCACCAGATAAACTAACTCTTTTTAAAACTTCTTTAAATTTTACATTTGGCTTAACCTCAATTAATCCATTTGCAATTGTGTTTCCAGATAAAAGTGCAGCGGAAATATATTTCCCAGCAAATTCTCCAGCGTAAGTACTTGTAATTGATAAACTCATTTTATTAGTTATTTAATTTGTTAAAAATTCTATTGATTGTATTATTTTTACCTTTTTGAGAGTAAAGGTTTAACTCTTTTTTACTTGTTTCATTTTCTGGATTGTGAGATATTCCCTCTACTTCGTCAACAGATAATTCAACAGATACTTCTTCTACTTCTTTAGATAATTTTAATTCGTTGATTTCATTTCTTAACTTTTCAATTTCAGAAAAGAAAGTTTCTTTACTTATTGATTCAACAACTTTTTTAGGTGTTGCAGTTTCAGATAAATCTTCTTCAACAACTTCTTCTTCTACTGGTGCTTCTTCTTCTGCTGGTGCTTCTTCTCCAGCTTCTTTGATTTCTCCAATTACTCCTTCTTCTAAAACTACGATAGTAGAACCATCTTCCGCAACATACTCTCCAACTGGTACTGCAACTCTTTCTTCATCTGCAACGACGAAAATTTCTGCACCAACTTCAAATACTTCTGCTTCTAAAATAGCACCATTATCAAGTTTCATTTGCTCTAATTTCACTTCGATACCGAGCAAGGTTCTAACTTTGTTTAACGTTTCTTTTGTATTCATATTTATATAATAGATATTAAGATTGATTTTGTGTTTTGGTTATATAGAATTTAAATACTATTAATTATAGATATGAACTTTTTGTGTTTTTTACTTCTATTGTTAGCGATTTAAATCCTTTTATATCATTAGGATTCATTCCCAATTCTTTAGCTTGTGATTCAATTTCAGATATAATTTTTAATGCTTGTGGATATGATTGCTCTAATTTACCACGTCCTTTGTCAACATCTCTTTGCCCAGCAATTAATTTATCTGTTGCTGCAAATACTTGTTTTTGTGTAGCCAACTCAATTTTTTGCGTTGCCAATTCTGTTTTCTCTTCCTTAAATAATTTGTTAAATACTTCTTTTTGTGTGTTCATTATATATATATTAATTAAATTTATTCTTCGTCTGTGTTGCTAATGTTTCCAATCCCTTGCTTCCAATACTCTGGAGTTTCACATCCTTTTACTGGATTTGTTTTACACTCTATTGAGTAAGTGTTTAAGCATTTACAATAAACCGCCCTCATTATGACAATGCTTTTTTAAGTTCGTTTATTAGTTTATCTTCTGCTGATAAATCTTCTTTTAATTCTTCGTTTGGTCTTTCTAATTTGTCTGCAAAATATCCCTCAATACTGAAACCTTTTACTTTACCGCTTTTTACATAGTCGTTCCAAACTTCGTCATTGTCAACTTTAACAGAACCCATCCAAGTACCAACTGGCACATCTAAACCATACAATGCAGTCTTATCTTTTTCTTTATCTTCTACAATCCAACTCTCAACTAATGTCAAACCCTTTAATTGCTTATCGTGTTCTAATGTTGATTGTGATTGATTGCCATTTTGAAGATACATTTGTGATGCTCTTGCAACTGTCTTTTTAGAAAAGAAAATATAGTATTCTTCTTTACCACTTTTTCTGTAAATAGGTTTTTGTGGTATTAATAAAGCACCCATCAATAAACGCTTCTCTTTGTTTATTTCTGCAAGTTTAATTTCTTGGTTATTAAGTGCAATAAAATCTGACTCAATTGCAGGATTTTCTACAACTGAAATTGCTTCTACTCCAATCGCTTCATCTTCATCTAAAATTAATTCTATTATCTTCATAATTATATAATGTATTTTTTAAATTATTTTGTATTTTTAAATTGAAGCACCATCTACTATTGCTCTCTGCATTGATTGAGCCGATGTTACATCGTTTGCAACAACATATGCTCTTGTAGGTTCTTGTGATTGTCCACCTATTGCATCCGCTAATTGGTTTGTATCACTTGCACCAACTACGTTAAATGCTGGAGGTAAAGATGGTGTTGCTGGTGCTGGTGTAGAACCGCCACCGCCACCGCCACTTGCAAAAGATGGTGCTGCTGGTTCTTTTGTACCAACTATTTGTTTAACGTTTGCAAATCCAGATGCAATAACTCCAGCTGCTGCAACTGCTCCCCAAATTCCACCTTGTGCAATAGCTTTGTTTGCTCCAGTATATGTATCTCTAATAGCACTTGTAATTGCTAATGCTTTTCCGAACTTACTATTTTGTCCTAATACACCAGCAATTGCACCAAGAGAATCTAAAGCAATTTTTTCTTTAGACTTTCCTATTGCTTTATCAATTTCGGTTTGCTTCTGTCCGTTGGCTTGTTGGTATGCAGTTAATTCATTCTGTGCATCTTGGAAAGCAATTGTTCCTTGTTTATATAAATTTCTTTTATTTTCTAAACGTTCAGTTTCTAAAGCTAATTCTTGTTCGTTTAATAATTTTTGTCTTTCTAACTTTGCTAATTCGTTTTCAATTTGCTCTGCTTCAAATTGATTTTTATTTGCATTTAATTCTGCATCAGCTTCAATCTTTGAGTTTGTTAATTCTAAAGATTCTCTATCTAATGCTAAAGCGTTTGATTTTTGCTCTGAACGAATACCCTCTATTTGTGCTTCAATACCAGCTAATTCTTTTGTAGCTTCTATCTGTGCAACTTTAAATTCTATATTGTCTTTGTCTTTTTGAAGATTTTGATTTGCTAAAGCCAATTGCATTTTAGCTTGTGATAGCATACTTTGTTCGGCATCAGCAATCTTTACAAGTAATTCATCATTTGCTTTTTTACGTTCAGTAATAGATTTGGTTTCGTCATCTCTTATTTGCCTTAACTTTTCTGCTTGTCTATCAAACGTTTCAAATATTAACCCTTGTCTTGCAGCAGCTAATTCAGCAGACTTCTGTAATTCAACATTTGCTTTTGCAGTATTGTATGCAGCAGATACACTAACCTCTCCAAGTTCTTTTATGACCAGTTTACTTGCTGCTCCAACCTCTGAAATTGCTTCGCTAAAATTATCATATATATCTTTTCCAGCACTTAAAGCAGCCCTTCCTACATTTATAATTTTTACCTCTGTTTCTAATATAGATTCATTTAATGCTTTTATTTTTGCTGGGTCTTTATCTCCAAAGAAAGATTTTTCCCAAATCAATTGAGCATTTTGAATAGCTAATTGTATCGCATAAAAAGTGTTTTTAAATGGTGTTAATACAATTGTCATTATGCCACTCATTACTTTTCCAAGTGCATCAAATTGGTCTGATGATTTAGTCAATGCATCATAAATATCTGTGAAAGCATTTACAACTTGACCAACTACATTTGCAGAAGTTTCAAAAACAACATTAAATAAATCAACTGCTTTTTGGTTCTGTTCAAACAAATCTTTTAACGTGGCAAGTAAACCAAGAACCAAACCAATACCAGCAGCTTTTAATGCAGTACCTATTCCCTTAATTCCTTTACCAACTAAATTACTAGACTTCTCAACATCCTTTAAACCAGCAGCAGTATCTTTGTTACCTTTTACAACTGATTTATTTAAGTCTTCAACACTCTTTGCAACGTTATCAATTCCTTTGAGTGCTTTGTCTGTTTTAGCTTCTAATTCAATAATTACTTTTTCCATTGCATTTCTTGTTTTTGTCTTGTAAATACTTCTTTGAAACTATCTGGAAACTTATTCTTTCCTTTTGCTAACTGCACGATCTCTGCCTTGCAGTCTGTATCTTTTAATAAATCTAATATCTCTTTTATCATACCTCGTTTAATAATTCTAATTCAGACTTGCCAGTTTCTAAATTTGTTGTTATTGAATTTATTTTATAGCTTATTGAATTTATTACAAACCTATCTGCCAAAGTATATTTTAATAAAACTCTTAAAGGCAAATAAGCACTCAACTTTGTAATTCTTCGCTTCTCATTAAATACATCTTGGATATAATTTTTGTAGTAATTCTTAAATAAAGTTTCATTGTTTTGCGTTAAAGCATACTCATCAATCTCTGAATTAAAATGTAAAGACTGGTCTGTTCCAGTTATACCATTACTATTTAAAGGAATGTAATATCTTGTAACTTGTGAATGTGCAGTTTCTGAATCTCTAAAAGAAATAGTAGTGCTTCCGTTTGGTCTTAAATTTACATAATGAATCAAAGGTTTACCAATGTAAGGCTCTAAATTATCATCATTCATTAAACCATATTGAACATCTGTTATCAATCCATTATATTGGTTGCTCAATCTTTCATACATCATTTTTTGAAATGGTAAATCTATTTTATAATCACTACCAACCCAAGTTAAACTCTGTTCTCCTTTGTATTCTAATTCTCCAAACTCTTCGTTATTTAACTGATTAAAAACACTTGCTAAATAAGTCTTGTAATCTGCATAATTGAAATTTATTTGTTTATATGGAAGTGCTATATTTACTTTAGAAAAATTAACATCTACATATTTAGTAATATCATACGTTTCAAACGTTGAATAGAACGCATCTAAAGAATCAACTTTTATTATGTCATCAACTACATAAGCAGTTAAATTAAACATCTTAAAAATCCCTGTAAGAAAATCTATTATCTTTAATTCTGGTAATTGTTGTGTTGGAAAAAAAGAAAATATTGCAGTTATTTGAACAACCGAAGACGTTATAGTAGCACTATAAGAACCTTGATTTTGTACACTTGTAAAAGCCCAAGCAACACTTGAAAAAGTATTTGATGTTGAACTTTCTAAAGTTATTGTCCAAGTTCCACTTGGCATATTATTTAAACTAAAAGAATAATTTAGTGTTTTATTTACTTCTTTTTGATATACACTACCATTTAGTCTAACTACTACATTGTAAGGGTCATTAGAAGTATTATATACTGTAACCGTTGAACTTGTATTTGCTCCATAAGCATAGTTAGAAACCGTTGTTCCGTTGTTATTTATGTTCGGTATAAAATTACCAGTTGGAGTAAATGAATTAACTATTTGAGAATATAATGGGGAAGAACTTGTAGAACTTTTTGCAGCTCCTTTTGTTCTATGCATCCACATATATAAGTTGTAATATGCAGAATTTGTTTGATTAAAAAAGTCATCACTAAATTGTATAGATGGATATTCTTCTTCAATAGCTTTTACAATTAAATCTAAACGAATACTATATTTTAAATCACTCCATAAAACTCCGTGTAAATCTTGCGTGTGTCCTTGATCATAAAATAAATTACCTTTTCCATTAACCGTGTGGCTTATGCTATCATAAAACAATCTTGATGTTGCAGATATTAATGGACAAGTAATTGCGTTTGGATAAGACGTACCTCCAACCGTTATATTCTTACCGTTTTGTAAAATGTCTTTTACATTTGCACTTGAATAAGGTTGCACGAAATTATCTAACCAACTTAAATTCCCTAGTTTATCTTCTCCTAATGTATCTTTTAAGGTAACCGTATTTCCAAAGAATGTTATTCTATAAGTGTGAGGTTTATTGTTCTTTAAATCAACTCCCTCTAGTTTTATCTTTCCAGTTCTAAATGGCAAATCATTCAACTCTATATTTGAACTCTTTTTTGTACGTGCATCAAAACCTCCAACAATATCAAAATTATAATAGTGTTTAAATATCTTATTATTTGTGCTACTTGCTGGAAGCGAAAACGACTTTGAAAAATCAGTAAATATTTTTGAAGGGTCTTTAACGTTCTGAATAGATTGTGTTATTGAAACACTTTCATCTTTAAACATATCAACTCTTTTCCCTTCAATATATAGTTGTATTTTTTGCATCTATCTTATATTGTTTATTGCGTTGTATGAATCATTAAACTCAATTGTGTAATCTACTAGCTTGTCATTTAAAGAAGTCTTATAAGAAATGCTGCTTGTCTTAATATTTATAGGCAATACTAATTCATCGTTCTTAAACGTTCTTGTAATCCAAACCTTTTCAGATAATAGTAATTGTTTAAACTTTTCGTTTGAAGATTCATTTAAATAGCCACTAGACAATTTAACCATACTGTTTGCAGTAATATTAAATTCCCTTTTATTGTGTTGGTTAATGCTATATGTATTGTCTGACTTTATTGTATTAGCATTATAGCTTTCTCTTTTAGTTGTCATACTATCAGTTGACTTCTTAAAGAAATACATATCGTCTAGCACTCCATTCTTATTTACAAACGTAACCTTGTGAGGTTTAAATTTACATTCTTGTACTTGCTTTACATTTGCATTAGCAACACCTTGTGAATCTGAAACTGTTATTTTAGAAACATCGTAAACTTCCTTTACAGAAACGTTATCCATTGCACCACTAAATCCTGCTATAGAATAGAAATAAACTAAATTATTAGATGTTGCTGTCTGTGTATATTCAAAAGAATAATCTCCTACTTGGTTAATTGTAGCAATATTAACACCCGCTACACCATCACGCACATTTAAAGAACCAGAGTTTACTTCTGTGATAGTAAAGTTTAAAATATAATTTGTACCTGTTACTGGAGTAAATGTGTTTGGGTATCTACTTCCTGATTGACCACTAAAATAAAATAAACCATCTTCTATTCGGTCAAATGATTGCTTACTCCAATCCGAGTCATCATCAAATGCAAAGTTGGTTATTAGTTCTGG
>Ga0209830_10004303_pt1 | contig 10426 bp, 9 predicted proteins | sample ArcticOcean_MG_C_12_FD_187439 | JGI IMG/M metagenome (GOLD analysis project Ga0209830, IMG submission 187439) | Marine microbial communities from western Arctic Ocean - ArcticOcean_MG_CB8_130 (SPAdes) (version 2) | ecosystem: Environmental > Aquatic > Marine > Oceanic | place: Arctic Ocean...
AAGGAGGAGAAATTATAAGAGATATTTCTGCCGTTGTAGGAGGAATATATTTAGGAGGCAAAGGAGTAAATACAGTAGTAGATAAAGGTTTAAAAACTAAAAATGGTGTAGCAATAAAAGAAGCTTTAAAAAATATAAAAGGACTAAGAGGTACTGTTATAGAAAAATCTCTTAAAGGTTCTAAAACTCTTACTAAAATAACAGCAGGAGAACAAATATCTATAAATGCTTATGAACACAGGTTAAGTAATCTTATAGGAGAGTTTGTAGCTGATGATAATGAAACTTTAAATACTGTTCTTGAATTTCTAGAAGCTGATGATAACAAAACAGAATTAGAAAACAGAGTAGGAGTAGCTTTAGAAGGAATGGCTTTACTTGCTACTTTACCTGTTGCTGTACTAGGCGGTAAAGGGATAGCAAACACTCTTAAAAATAAAGAAACTATTATAAAATCTTTAAAAGAAATGAAAGTATCTGCAGAAAAAGGTTCTTTAGATATGCAAGGTGTTAAAGATATTATTAAAAAAGCTTCTGAAAATACAAGAGAAAATGCACCTGCTTTAAAAGGACCCAAAGACGAAGACGTTTCTAAACTCTGGCAATATTCTAGTAGTAAAGTAAAAAGAAGCATTAGTAAATTAGGTTTAAAAAGTATTGGTTTTGGTGCTCAAGAATTTTTTAAAAGTAGAGGGTACATGACCCCGAAAGTTTTTGGTATTTTTAACAGGAATGAAGCTGCTAAGAATGCATGGGCTGATGCTACAGAAAATTTAGCAGCTAGATTAGATTATAAAATAAGTAGTGTTATTACAAAAACTGGAAAGTATAAAGACAAGGATGCTTTAGAAGCAAAAATAAATACAGCTTTAAAAAATAAAGATTTAGTTGATGATTGGGAAGCTTATAGAGTTCAACAAAATACTGTAGGAAAACAAAAGATTTATGCAGGAATGGACAGTAAAAGATGGTTAAAGGAGTTTGAAAGAGATTCTTTTAAAGGAATACCCCCTACTATACTAGATGAAATTGTAGAAGTAAGAAAACTAGTAGATGATTTTAGTGAATTATTTTTACAAATGCCTAACAAAGTAATTTCAAAAGATTTAAAAGAAACTATATTAGAGAACACAGGAGAGTGGTTACATACTAGTTATGAAATATTTGAAAACTCTGTAATAGCTAATAGAAAATTTAAAAATTTTAAAAAATTTAGAAATGCTTTTACTAAAGGTATGGAAAATAAAGAAACTCAAAAAACTTTCTTTGAAGAATTAAGACACAATCCTGAATACTTAGTGTTTAAAAATGCAGTGTCTAATATATCTGATATTTTAAAAGACCAAACAAAATTTAAAGATTTTGATGAAGCAAATTTATTAGATGAAGCTATGCAAGTAACTCAAGATATATTAGCAAGAGCTTCTGACGATGTATCTACAGATTATTTTGCCCGTATGGATAATTTTTATGGAAGCTCTAGAAATATATTTAAAAGAAAAGGAGATTTAGATGAACCTATAAGAGACTTATTAGGAGAAATAAAAAGCCCGTCTGCAAATATTTTAAAAAGTGTAACGCAAGTTAGTTCTTTTATAGAAGATTATAGATTTAGCGTAGAAGCTTATGACATGTTAAAAGGTAGAGTAACTAGAAAAATGCCTGATTTAACAGCTAGAGGAGAGCCTGCTTATAGTCAATCGTATGGAAAAAGAGTTGTAAGAACTACAGAAGAAGGGCTTAGTACTTTAGCAACACAAGGACGTAGAGTTAAAGGACATATATTTAATAAGTCTTTCACAGATACTCAAACAGGTATTATTTATGGTTCTCAATTAAAAGGAAAACAATACGGTGCTTTAGATGGTAAATTTATGACTGAAGAAATGGCTGCTATGTTTGGTCAAAGAGCTGGATTACTAGGTAAGTTAGACCAGACATATTGGTATAAGAATTTCTTAGCTGCTAAAGGGTACGGACAGGCTTCTAAAACTGTTTTTAACCACATAACTCATTTAAGAAATACTATTGGTGGTGCTTTTTTTACTTTAGCAAACGGCAACAATCCTTTTGCTGGGTCTAGTAAAGAAGGTATGCAAGCTATTTATCAAAGAAGATTTAAAGAAGTTGGTAAAAAAGAATCTTTAGCATACTACAATAGACTAGTTGCTTTAGATTTAGTTAATACAGGAGCTAGGTACGGAGACATACAAGCATTATTAAAAGAAAGTGCTGATTCAGGCTTAGGTAAATTTTTAAGTAGCACAACAAATAAATTAGGAAATCCGGGTAAAAAGTTAAATAAATTTGGTAAAAGAATACAAGATGCTTATATAGCAGAGGATGATTTATTTAAAATAATTAACTTTGAAGCTGAGTTAGATTCTTTAATTAAACAAGCTAAGTCTACGTCTAACTTTAGAGGAACTAAAATATCTAAAGTAGGCAGTGAGTATCAAGGTAAAATAACTTACGATGAATTTATAAAACAAAATCCTAAGTACCTTCAAGATTTAGAAGTAGAGGCTGCAAGAATTGTAAGAAACACAATACCTACTTATTCTTTAGTTCCCACAGCAATAAAACAATTAAGAAAACTTCCGTTTGGTAATTATTTTTCTTTTCCTGCAGAGATGACAAGAACAAGTTATAACATTGTTGAACAAGGTTTACGAGAAATGATTTTTAGTGGTGGAGGAATTTTTGCTCCTGTAAGATTAAGAGGAGCACGTAGATTAGGAGGATTTTTTGGTGTAGGCATGTTTGGTTCTGAAGGACTAAGTAATGTTTCTAAAGTATGGGCAGGAGTATCTGATGAAGAAGAACAATACCTTAGAGATTTAAACCCTTACGATTATTCTAAAAATTCTAAATTTGTATTTTATAGAGATAAAGAGGGTAAACTTTTTAAAAATGATTTTAGTTTTATAGACCCTTATGATGTTATAAAAAGACCACTACAAACAGCTATTATTAATTTTACACACGGGGAAAGAACAGAAGAAAATTTTAATAAAGTAATGGCACAGTCTGTTCAAGAAGGACTTACTGAATATTTTAAACCTTTTTATAGTGAAGCTATGTTTACAAAAGCTATAGGAGATATTATGAGAGGAGAAACTGTAGAAGGTTATCCTATAAAAGGTTGGGATGAAGGTACATGGGGAGACAAAGCTTCTTTAGCATTATACGAATTATATAGACCTTTTGTTCCCGGAGCTGCTCAACAAATTCCTAAATTAGTAAAAGGATTTATGGGAGAAGAAGAATACAATTCAAAATGGGAAGGTGATTTTTCTCAACTGTTAGAAAATGTTACAGCAGGACCCACAGGTAACAAAGCTTATTCAAAAAAAACGCAAGTACTTGCTAATTTAACCGGTCTTAGATTTGAGAAAGTTAATATACAAAAAGATTTACAAAGAAAAGCAAAAATTTATTTAAGAGAATTTGATGATGCTCGAACAAGTTTTAGTACTAAAGCATTTGGTAAAAATAAAAATGGTAAAAATTTTTTAAAGGGTGTTTCTTCTGCGAATGTAATCCATTATCCTGCTTTTAAAGATTTAAAATTAGCTGTAGACGCTGCTTCTTTTATGGGTGCAAATGGAATAGATATAAAAAATATTTTATTAGAAGCACGTATACCTAGACAAACTATTGGTAATTTAAACAGAAATAAATACATGGCGTGGAAACCTTCTAAAGAAAACTATAAAAAATTTAAAGACACAAATTTACAAGAACCTATGGGGTTATGGGATTTACAAGTTAATGTAGGAAATTATTTAAAAATAGCTAACAATCTTCCTATGTTAGATATTAACTTTTCAGGAGAAACTGATGCTCCTATTTCAGATACTACTGTTCCTAGAAAACAAATTGAGTTAGTAAGAAAACCACCAAAAAGAGAAGAAAAATTATTAGAAGAGTTGTTAAGACAGTCTTATGTGCAAGGAGGGTTAGTAGTAGGTACCGAAGAAGTTCCTTATACTAAAGAAAACCCAGCGGATAGAGTAGACCCATTTACAGGGTTGCCTTATTCAGAACAAATAACAAAACTAGGATAGAAGATGAATATAGAATTATGCAAACAACAGGTTAAGAGACACGAAGGAGAAGTGTTAAAAATTTATGAAGATAGTTTAGGCTATAAAACATTAGGGATAGGACACTTGTGTCAACCTAATGACCCTGAATACGATTGGAAAATAGGTACGGAAGTTAGTCAAGAAGTTGTTGATATGTACTATGAAGATGATTTTAATAAACATTACATAGAGGCTATACATGTATACGGAAGTGAAGAAGGTTTTTATAACCTACCTGAAAATATACAACATGTTTTAGTTAATATGTGTTTCAATTTAGGAGGTAACAGATTATCCAATTTTAGAAATATGCTAAAAGCTTGTAGGCAACATAACTGGAAAGAAATGTCAAAGCAAATGGAAGACAGTCGCTGGTATCGTCAAGTAGGTAGACGTAGCGTAGAGTTACAGGATATGGTTTTAGGAGTAAGATAGTGGGCTTTCCGTTTGAAATAATAACCATGTTAGCCTCTACTGTGTTAGGAGGAGTTATGAGTGTATGGGCTGAAAGTCGTAAGGCTAAAGCAGATACTCAAAAACTTTTAATAACTCGTGGTGAATTTAATTTAAAGTCAGCTAAACAAGCTAGAGACCACGGACTAAAAGATAAAGGTTTTGCTTGGACAAGAAGAATTATAGCACTAACATCTGTGTTTGCTATTGTTCTTTTACCTAAACTTGTAGCTGTCTACTACCCTGAAGTATCTGTTACTGTAGGCTATACTAATTGGAATCCCGGATTTTTGTTCTTCAGAGAAGGCAGAGAAGTTTTTGAATGGATAACCTTTCAAGGTTTAGTAATTACACAGTTAGATACTAATTTAGTATCAGCTATTATAGGCATGTACTTCGGGGGAAGTCTAGCCAAAGGAAAATAAAATGAACATGAATAATCAAATGGGTGGCTTCAGTGGAGACATGGATAGAAATGAAGTTGAGATAGACCTTAATAAATTTATGGCTTTACTCCAAGAAAAGTCAGCTTTAAAAGATAGAATACGTGAGCTTGAAGATACAAAGAACGACAACCCATATCAAAAATGGATATTTGTAGCACAAGCAATAGATAGTTGGAGACTTATACCAAGAGCTTTCCTTAGTGTTTATATGTATCTTCTTTACTATGTAGTCTTTTGGTACATGGACTTAGCAGTTCCAACTATGGAACAATCAGGTTTAATATCTGTTGTTGTAGGTGCTGGAGCAGCGTGGTTTGGTCTATATACATCTAGCAGTTCAAAGTCTGATAAAGCCGGTTAATTAAATGAACCCTAATCAGTTCATGGAAATGCTAGAAACTGTAGGTATTCCTGCAGCTTTTGCAATAGGAGCTGGTTGGATGGTTTGGAAATTGTTTCAACATTTAATAGCAGACGTACATAAAAAATTAGATGTGCAACACGGAATGATAGTTGCATTGATAGATAGAATAAGACAGATGGATAATGACATGATAAGAATAGACTCTATGTGTAGAACAGCAATGGGCATACAGGTAGATGTAGATAGAATAGCAAGAGCAGACGGAAAAAAAGACCAGAGAAAAGATTAATATGAAAGTAGTACCTACATTTAAAAGCGAAAAAACAATACGTAATTGTAATTGGTGCATAGCTTTTTGGTGTGTGCTTGTTATGTGTTTTTCTTTAGGTAGCTTGTCGGATGAAGTAGTCTTTAAATTTAAAAGCCCTAGTTTTAGTGGTATAAATACTAGCTCACATTATCTTACAATAGAAAATCAAGAACACTCTAGAAAATTAACATTGGAAGCAGAGCTACAAGCACTTAGAGACGAGATAGAACGAGACAAAGAGAACACAACTCTTGCACGTTTTATTCGTAACCTAGAATCCAGAATTTATGCACAGCTTTCTAGACAGCTAGTAGAAAATTTATTTGGAGACATACCCTCTGATAGTGGAATCATAGAACTAGAAGGCAATACTATTGAGTATAGTGTTGTCGATGGAATAATAACTTTAATTATAACGGACAGTGATGGGAATTCTACAACAATTTCTTTGCCTATCGGTACTTTTACTTTCTAGTTGTGCAGTTATATGGGAAAATGACGACTTAGTATTAACTAAAAAAATACAGTCTACTTCTACTTTAGAACTACAATCAGAAGAATTAAAAAATTTACCACCTGCTAAAGACAAACCTACAATAGCTATCTATCCTAATAGTTTTAGAGACTTAACAGGACAGCGTAGAAGTAACAGCACCTTTGCTTTGTTTAGCACAGCAGTTACTCAAGCACCAGAAGCTTTTTTAATTAGAGCTTTTAAACATACAGCTAACGGTGAGTTCTTTAGAGTTGTTGAAAGGGTTGGATTAGAAGACCTTGTAAAAGAACGCCAACTTATTAGAAGCACTCGTAAAGAGTTTGAAGAAGAAAACAAAATGAAACCCCTGTTATTTGCAGGGATTCTAGTTCAAGGTGGAGTTGTTAGCTATGAGGCTAACTTAAAATCTGGAGGTATAGGTGCTCGTTATCTTGGAATTGGAAATTCAAAATCTTATAGAGAAGATACAGTAACTATATCATTAAGGTTAGTATCAGTATCAACAGGAGAAGTGTTGACAGAAACATTAGTTTCTAAAAGCATTATATCCACAAGTATTTCGCAGGATATATTTCGTTTTATTGAAGAAGCTACGGAGCTAGTAGAGATAGAGGGTGGTGTAGCTGAGAATGAGAGTGTGTCTATAGCTTTGCAAAAAGCAATAGAGACAGGGGTTTTAAACATAATACATACAGGAATAGAGAGGGGCTATTGGGAATATGAATAATAAAATAATACTAACTGCATTAGTAATAATGTCTACAATGACATATGCAGCAGACAATGAGATATACGTACAGCAGAGTGGAGCTACTGCTAATTTAGATTTGGAGCAATTAGGTTCGGCTAACTTGATAGGCGGATTAAGCTCTGTAGCAGGGACAATGACTTCCCTAGATTTAGACGGCAGTACAATGACGCTTGATATAAACCAAATTGGGGGAAGCAATTCCTTTCTAGGGGACATATGGGCAGATACGTTTACGGGTTACTTTAATTTTGATGGAAGCTCAAATGCTTTTACAATACAAGTAGACCCTAACAATACGTATGGGGCAGATGGTTCAGATGTTAATGTAAATGCTACAGGTAGTAGTAATACTTTTACACTTGATTTGGCTACAAGTTCTATGGCTAGTAATACAGACTTAGACTGGATTATTAACGGAGATGGTAACGTAATCAACGCTGATATAGACTACGATGGTGGTACAAACTACATGGACGTAGACGGAGATTCTAATACTGTAAACTTTGATGGACAAGGGTACGCCGGCGGGTACTTTTATCTTGACCAAACAGGTAACAGCAGAACTTTTAATATAAACCAAATGAGTACACTTGATAATGACTGGCTTAAAATACTTTCTACTGGGTCTAATGGTACTATCTGTGTCATCCAAAATGATGGGGGAACAGCAGTCGGTTGCTAATATTGGCAACATAACTGAACTGAACGGAGCTGGTCAAGTTGTAAGAGACAAGACCTATAAAGCTTCTTTAGACCTAGACATAAACAGCTACGATAATGTCCAAACTTCTAACGGAAGAATGGGCATTACTTTTTTAGATGACAGTCAAGTTAGATTGACAGAGCATTCTAAATTAATCATAGACGAATTTATATATGACCCTGACCCATCTAAATCTAAGATGGTACTACAATTTGCTAGTGGAACTGCAAGGTTTATTACTGGTAAATTAGCTACGATAGATAAAGAGAACATACTAATAACCACTCCGAGTGCTACTGTCGGAATTCGTGGTACAGATTTTACAATTACAGTAGACGAACTGGGAAGAAGTTTAATTATTTTATTACCAGATGATGATGGTCTTCCTAGTGGAGAGATTCTTGTTAGCACAGCTATGGGGCAAGTAGTTCTTAACAAACCATATCAGGCTACTACAGTTTCAGTATATGAAGCTGCCCCCAGTAAACCCGTTATCCTTGACTTAACACTTGAGTTTATTGATAACATGTTAATCATTAACCCACCAAAGGAAAGTTTAAGTGTTGAAGGAGAAAGTAGAGACAGTAGTTCTGGTAACATTTTGGATGTTGACTTTCTGGAGTTCGATGATTTAGAAGTAGATTACTTAGCAGGTGATGACCTTGCTTATACAGAGCTAGATATAAATTATCTTGATGTTAATTTTCTTGAAGACTTACTAGATATAATAACAGACGTAAACGAGCTAGACCAAACAGACACTCTTTTAAATACTAGATTAGATTTAAAAGGTACTAAAGTAGGATACGATTCTACTACCCAAGTAAATACTTTTCTTACAGATAATCTTATAACTTTTTATAAAGCTTTAGAAGATACGATAAGATTAGATTTAGATAAATCAAATGCTTACACTGTCATTATGATACAGAATGGTAAGAGCACACAAATTATAGTTAATGGTGGAGGAGACTCTACTATTAAAATTACACAAGGAGACTAGTATGAAGTGGGCAATTACCTTATTAAGTATACTCACCCTGCCTCTTCTTTTTAACCTTGTGCCATTAGAAGTAATGAGACTCAAGACTTTTGATGCTCTTGTTACAACACCTAGTCCAACCGGACACTTTACAATCCTCAATATAGACGAACAATTCCTAGATGAACAGGGTGGATATCCCCTACCCAGAGATACACTTGCAAAAATTCACAAAGATATCATGGATGCTGGTGCTCTTGGTGTTGGGTGGGTAATGTTATTTCCACACCCTGATAGATTGGGAGGAGACGATGCGTTTGCTTTAGAGCTTTCAAAGTCTCCCAGTGTTATAGCTATGCCGGAAATACCTAACGGTTTGTATCCTCCTACAGTAGGTACAGTAATTAAAGGACCAATAGTTTCGTTACCTAAAGCACAAGGGTTTTTAGAAAACATAGATGTATTAAAACAATCAGCAGGACAGGGTGCTATATCTGTACCGGTAGATGTAGATAATTTAGTAAGACGTATACCCTTACTACAACAAACAGATAGTGGTTGGGTGGCTTCGTTTGGAACAGAAGTTTTAAAAATACTAGGAGGCGGGCAGACTTATCAGATTGTAACAAATCAGAATGGAATTGAGCAGGTTAGAGTAAGAGGCATTCCTTCCATTTCTACAGATAGTCTTGGGCGTAAGTGGGTTAGTTGGGTAGATACACCGCAAACTACATTAAAAGAATTAGATGTTGAGTCTACATTTGTATTCGTAGGATTTACAGCTAAAGGAATATCTCCTCAACTTGCAACGCCTGTTGGATTATTAGAACCACATAAAATTCAAGCAGCACTTTCTGAAAGTATGTTAATGGACTCGCCTCAAATTCCAGACTACAGATTGTTTGTTGAGTTACTTTTATTATGCTTCTCTGGTTTACTCACAGCCCTTGTAATCACTTATCTTGGTATCACTAAAGGCGTAGTATCATTCTTAGCAATGTTTGTAGGTATGGGTTATTTTGAATACTACTTTGTAACACAAAATGTACTCATAGATTTCACATGGAGTATGACATGTATGACACTTATCGCTACTCAACAATTCTATATTAACTTTAGAACCCAGTTTAAATTAAGACAACAAATTAAAAAACAATTTGAACATTACCTTGACCCAAGACAAGTAAAAAGATTACAAGATAACCCTAGTCTTTTAAAGCTTGGAGGTGAGAGAAGACGTTGTACGTTTTTATTCACAGATGTTAGGGGCTTTACAAGTTTATCAGAAAGACTAGAGCCTGAAAAGGTAGCAGAGATTATGAACAAGGCACTAACCATACAGGCAAACGCAGTTCAGAAACATGGTGGAATGGTGGATAAATATATAGGTGATGCAATGATGGCAATTTTTAATGCACCTATGGATTTAGATAACCATGAGAACAGAGCAATTCAAACAGCTCTTGAAATAAAGAAGAATATGCAAGAAGCAAACTTAGGAATTGAAATTGGTATTGGAATAAATACAGGCGAAGCTGTAATAGGAAATATGGGAAGTGATACACGCTTTGATTATACTGCCATAGGTGACGCTGTTAATTTAGCAGCTAGGTTAGAGAGTTCAACTAAAGAAGTTGGAGAGGACATAGTAATAGGACACGCTACTGCTGTTAATTCTACCATGAATACTAAGTTTTTAGACCCCATCTATGTTAAAGGCAAAGAAAAAGAGATTATTATATACACTATTTAGTTAAATCCTATAGCAAGCACACACAGTTCGCCTACTAAAAATTTTAATGTTTTAATACTAAGCCCTTACTTACTATA
>Ga0209830_10004305_pt1 | contig 10424 bp, 5 predicted proteins | sample ArcticOcean_MG_C_12_FD_187439 | JGI IMG/M metagenome (GOLD analysis project Ga0209830, IMG submission 187439) | Marine microbial communities from western Arctic Ocean - ArcticOcean_MG_CB8_130 (SPAdes) (version 2) | ecosystem: Environmental > Aquatic > Marine > Oceanic | place: Arctic Ocean...
TGTGATCAACTCATGTTTCACGATAATATTAGTCACCTTGGTGCTGATATGTAATGGTATCCTACGCCTAAGGGTTTGTAGATGCTTCGAGAATCGATTTCGAATAATATTGGTCTGCACACCGGGCAAAGACTTGAAAACTTGAAAATAATGCTACTTCATTGTTTCTTGATTTATCAAGATTCAGTGCTGTCGTATTTAGTGGAAACGAATTGTTACTCTCAATCTACGGAAAGGGCGGACTTGTCAGCCCGGGTAGATATTCAAAGTTGGAAAGGGTTTTGTATATATACCGACTAATTATGGCCTACATAACCGATCTCAATTATATTGTTCCGCAAGGGCTTCCCCCAGGGATGTCGGAGGATTCTCACCGGGTGAACTACAGAAATCGTCATATGTTGACTGTAGCTGATGAGCAAGGGTTCGCTACCACTGCTCCTGGGCTTTATTGGTTGGCCGCTTTGCTAAGCACCTTTGTGCCGTTCAAGAAGTTTCCGGCTGTTGTGGCTGCCCCTGCTGCTGATGGAGTGGAGGCAGTGCTACCTTCCCCGGCCTGCTACTGTGGTGAGCTCCACTGGTTTCAGTGCCTTCTTTCTGATGTCTTCTATCTGCCGGTTACTGGCGACAGAGTGCAGGACTGGAACGATAGCTATCCTTTCAGATCCTCGATTGGAGTGGCTGCACTCGAGAGAGTTGCAGTAAGGCTGCAGGTCAGGATGGGAAACTCCGCTCCTCTGACTGACTTCAATGACTGGATGGTCAAACTGAGGGAGGCAGAAGAGGATAATGATGCAGTGGACCTCGACTTTCTGCTGCAGCAAGATGACTTGCTACATCATTGTATGGTGTCAAGCACCGCCAACTTTCTGGAAGCTGGCAGGGAGGTTCACGCTGACCTTTCGCTGTATACCAATTTGACATTCAGGTCTCTCTGCGATTCCAAGGGCAGACTGCATATGCTTACTCATTATCTTGTCAGGGCAGGTCCTCTATTTACACCTCAGTTAATGATTGTAAATGCCAGATCTCGCTTTCGCCAGCTGGGTACTTTCCTGCAGAGTGTTGACCCCACCAATTTTCCCAAGCAGCCTAATCAGGCTGATGATTGGTATGGAGCTGCCTTTTTATTGCAGCAGATTTCAATTCTTGAGGTTCCTTTCTTCCTGAGAAGCTTTGATGCTCGCCCATTTCACGATGCAGGTGACATGGCTGCCTTGGGCAGCTGTATCACCATCTTGGAGGTGCTTCAGTGGCATCTAGGTGACTCAAACACCAGGCAGAGGATAATTAAGAGACACATTGATCGAGTTGTCACTGCTCATCATTTACTCTCGAGGTTCTGCAATGTGGTAGGGGAGAAGTCTGTCTCCACAGAAAAGTACGAAGTGCTTCGCTCTCTAGCTGGCTCTCTCGGAATCGTGCTTGCCGTAGATTCTGTGCTTGATTATGGCAGACTCAACTCGGCCCTTACTCCTTATTCTAGGATGTTCGAAGAGGTCTCGTTTGTGGGCGAGACTCGACTCTCCGAGCGACTATCGATTTTAGTCGAACGTTTAAGGGTCATTAAGGCTACGAGCAGAATTCCAGCTGCAGTGGCTTCTCTTTCAGATTCAGATGGTCCTGCACCGTCTGGATCTTCAGCTCAAGGATTTTCTGGTACTGCGGATATGGCCCACTTCCTCTCGGAGCTCGCCACCAAAAATCAGCTGAACCACTTCCTGTTCCTGGTTAATCAGGTCGATGACCCTATGCGTTGGTACAGGGTGTTGGGTGATGCTGTACTTTTTCAGCCGGACTATGTGTATACGGCGAAGGACACCTTGTGGCGACAGATTGTCTTTGGTGGCAAGAGGATTCCTGTCACTGAAGATACTCCAGGTCTTACAGCGCTTTACCAGGCGTGCTCAGACACTCACATCCTGAGGTTTCTTATGTTGATAGTCCAGTTCGGAAATGCATGGATGGAGACTCCTTTTACTTGGGATGAGCGGATAGTCTTCAACAAGATGATGGTCTTGGCTGATCATGTTCCCATGTCTTTTCTCAAAGACTTTAGGACTGGGCGCTGGGATAAAATCGACTTCTATAATGACTTTCTGAGAATTGTCAAATCTGCTGATTCGGGCCTTCTCAAGAGAAACATCGTTCTCGAGGTGGAAAACTTTCATGTACAAGCCGATGTGGAATATGTAATGACAAATTCCATGCCGGCACTTTTCCGTACGCTCTCTTTGGATCCTGCAGGTGCATCTGGTTACCTGGCTCTCAGGCGTGAAGTCATGAGGGTTTTGGATCTAGCTCAGGACATTAGGAATCCTGATGTCAGAGCCAACGCTAGAGCTAGAGTAGCGTCCATCATGGTCAAGGGGCTGGAGGAAGGTGGAGAACTGTTTTGGCTCTGCGCCAGAGGGAATTCTCCAAGAGTGGACTTCATCACCGACTTGCTTCCCGTAGGGTCGCATCATCTCACAGCAGCTCTGTCATCTTTGGAAGCCGATATTAAGCGCCAGCTGAGGTATGTTCACATTCACTATTGATTTGTTTTCTAGCCTGACCGAGAACTATTGGCATAGCTTCTCGTAGACCTCTGTCTGGGGCTGTTGACTTTGTCCAGCACCTTTACAAGTAAAGTCATGGCTCTGTGTCTGGGTGAAGATTTGACTCTTTACTCAGTGCAATTCCAGCTGCTTGACAAATCTGATCAGTAAGAAACTTTAGCCATAGTTTCGCTCAAACCTCTGTATCGGGCTGTTGACTTAGTCCAGCTCCGCTATATGTAAAGTCATGGCGCTGTGTCTGTTTGGAGAGCTGTTCTCTTCTCTCGGTGCAACTCCAGCTGCTTGACAAATCTGATCAGTATGAGACTATTGGCATAGTTCTCGGAGACCTCTGTCTGGGGCTGTTGACTTTGTCCAGCACCTTTACACGTAAAGTCATGGCTCTGTGTCTGGGTGAAGATCTGAATCTTTACTCAGAGGGATTCCAGCTGCTTGACATACCTCATATGAGTGCCCTCTGTTGTCTTAGACCAGATGGTGCTCATAGGGGTAACTAACATTCAACTGCCTTGCAGTTTCTCTGCCTTTGAGAGCGATGCTGAGCTTGGGAGAGTGGACTCCTCAGTGGCTCAACCATCGAAGAAGGCAAAAGTCGAAAAAGGCATTGGCAATGACAAGCGTGAGGATGCCAGAGAAATTCTCGCTCAAAGGAAGAACCCGAGCATCACCAATACTAGCACCAGTGTTGGCATTGGCGCAACAGTCTACAACAAGACCGACCTGGCATATGCAGAGAAATGTTCGAAGGATGATCGCTGCTGGCTGGTTGGGCTCTCGAGAAAACTGACAGTAGCAGGCAGAGATTCCTTCTGCCTCAACCCGAAGCACGACGCCAAGTGCAAGAATCATCAGTTCAGCGACGCCTTCTACAAGCTCGTCGGCAATACTAGACTCGATAAATAGGGTCTGCAGGTGGACCTTGTCAAGACAACCTCCACCGACCTTATTCCTGGCTCAGCCACGGTGCTCCCTCAAGGGAGCCCTGAGGCTGGTCGAGGTGAGGAGGTCACACAGCTCGGGTCTTTGCTGCAGCCCTCATCGACGCATCAACCAGTGATTGCCTCTGAAGTCAAGAAGGAGAGTAGTCTCCTGCCTTCTGTCGCAGTTATTGAGGCCTTTGCAGGAGTGGGTGCCTTTCTGAGAAGCTTTTCTATCCAAGGAGCTTCTGTCCTGGGTCACATCGAATGGGACACCATGGCGTCTGACCTGCTCAAGGCATGGTGGCCCCACTCATTTAGCTCTGGGGATTTCTATGCTAAGGACTGGCTAAACTGGCCCTCTGCCGATGTCATGGTTGCTGGCTTCGAATGCACTCCTTACTCTCTGTCAGGCAAGGAGTTGGGGAGCAGAGATCATCGCTCATCTCAACTAGCTGACCTGGCAGACCTGGCCAAAGCAGTCTCAGCCAAGCACTTTCTGGGGGAAAACGTACCCCAGCTCTTGAAGCATCCTACGATACTTGAAGATGGAGACAAAGCCTTTAGTGAAGTGGACATCTCGCGATTGGGAACGCTCAGATTGACACACAACAAATGTGGCGGAGCGTCCATCAGGGATCGCATCTTCCTCTACTATGAGCACAATGACGTTACTGCTCTTCTACCTAAGTTTGTGCTGCCTAGGGTGTCTGAGGTGCCCTCGGGACAAATATCTTCGCATCTAGTGCCCTTCGAAGAAGTGCCGGAGCACTGCTACCTGGCAGGCAAGCTGGATCTTCGCAAGGATGCTCATGGCAATGCTAACCTTCCTCTCCTGATGGGTCGTCTCCTCTGGAATGACGCAACGGTTCAGAGAGGCTCCCTCCTTAAGCTAAAGGCCACTTCGGGCAGGTGGAGGGTAATGGAGGATATTATGTCTCAAGATGGGGCTCTTACTTTCGAGGTCATGCGCTCTGATCTTAAGGGCTTCCATCCAAAAAGGTGGATCACGCAGTCGAGCATTGAAGAGAGGATTTCACAGAATCTTCCTTTCTTCAGCATCAATCATCCATCCAAAGCTATCAGAGCCTGGGGTGAATATCCGATAAGGACTGCGCAGCTTGTGCTTGTGCCCCTACCTGATGACACTGGCTTCAAAGTACGGGCCCTCCTAGCCCAGGAAGTATGGAGTATACAGGAACTGTCGCGCAAACAGCTGGAGGACGCCTGCAAATACATGGGTGTGCACCTGCCTGATCGGGGCACCTACATTCCTATCTCGGGCTGGAGAGAAGCTGCCATCTATCGCCTAGCTGGCAACACCATTCCGCAGTCCATGCTCAAATTACCCACACAATTGGTGATGGGCAGAGTCATGGACTCTGAGGTGATCATGGGGAGTGGACGCATGGGACCAGCAGGAATGACTCCTGAGCAAATCCACTGCAAAGCACTAAAGAGAAGCATGGATCCTTCACTGCGGGGCAATAGAGTCGAATGGAAGAAATCTCTTCAAGCGGTAGTGGATACGATCCCAGGGAGGTACCGAAACCAACCGCAACAGCCGAACGATGCTAGTAAAAGTAGCTTAGACAAGCAATCAAGGAGGGCATTGGGACTTGCAGAGGTGATCGAGAAAGATGAGGACGTCTTGAGGCCTCTAGCCCAAACAGCCAGCTCGGCGACCAAGGAGCGTGCTCAAACAGGTCATGGCCAGTCGCTCATTGAGATTAGGATCCACTTAGTGGTCCTATCTAGACTGCCTGAGCTAGGAGTAAGCAAGCTACTTCCTTTCTCTGTACCTCTATCGGCAGCGACTACAAAAGGTGACTCTCCTTTCTGCATAGTAACAGAGACCGTGAAGAGTCTACCTTCCATGACAGAATCGCTGGAGGTAGCCAAGAAATGGCTTAAGGTGAAGATCCCAGAGCTTGCTCATCTCTCAGAGCACATTTACCATGCTGGGAATTTTCCCACAAGTCAAGACATTGCCGAACCAAGGATGATCAGATCGCTGGACAGAGCGCTGGTGATACTGTGCTCACAGAGAGAGCTATCTGGCAGAGCGTGGCGATCGGTGAAGGACTTGACTCGTCATCAAGACATATCGATTGCTCTGGCGGCCATGTGTGCGGCCTCAAGACACAGTGATCTGTCCACTGTCTCCAAAGTTTCCATAGGCATAGATGAGCTCATGGCCAAAGACGAGAGACTCTGCAAGGCTGTCACTGGAGCCACCGAAGCAGCGCAGGTTGAATCACGACGCATGGGCGAGGAGACAGTGAGGGCCGATTATGATGCCAGAGTAGCCCAGATGGCGAGGAGCGCCACTGAACTCGAGAAACAGCTTCTCGAGGCAGAGGATGATGAGTGGGCTCCAGCTTCATATCTGCGTGCCTGGGTACCTGCGATAGGTCATCCTCCTCTGGAGGCTATCCCACACACCATGAGAAAGGATCTGACAACGTTTAAGGATCCAACACTGGTGACACTGCCATTCCCTGACACATCGAGACCAGCATCGACCCTGTGGTGTAACAGCGATCCAGAGCAACTGCCTGTGCTTGACTTTCAGCCGACGAGAATAGAGGACATTCTGATGTCTGAAGCCCTTCTTCTTCTCTCAGCCTGGATACGACGCTCAGTTCAAGACCTGCTGGCCTACAGAGATCATGGACCTAACGCCACTCGCAAGAACAACAAGCCTTTGGCCATAGGTCAGGACCTTTTTCAGCCTCAAGCCAGGGGAAAGATCTGGGACCTTCGAGAATGGACTCCTGGAGAGGTAATACCACTGCTCAGATACGACGCCGAGGTCAACACCAAATTCAACAAGTACTTTCTGACCGAAGAGCTCAAGAACTTCCCTGATCAAGAACTACTCTCTTTCATGACAGCTGGGGTCATATTTAAGGCTGACCTGGAACTTCAGCTCGTCTTTCTACCCCATCTCATGTCGCTGGCAAATGGCTTCCATTCGGTGGAGGATGAGCTGAAGAGACTTGAGAAAGATGGTCACTACGCCTTCTTCAAAAACATACCTTTTCTGCCATGCAGGTGCCAACCTCAAGGTTCGGTTCCTAGAGTTCTAGAGGATCGATGGAGGAGAATCATGGAGGGAGGTGGCCCACGAAAAGAGACTTTCGACACTGGAGGCAGGATAGTGGTTCCTCTGAATGAGGCCTCCAAGCTGAATTCAGGTGAGGAATACGTGTCCAAGGAGAAAAGACAAAAGCGAGCCTTTCAGGGCAAGTCCCCGAAATGGCCCAGGGAGCTAAAGCCGAAAGTTGCTGATGTCATGGTCAGTGCCATGATCCTCGGTCACGCAGCCTCTCTCGACGATGAGCCAGTCTTCGCCTTTCAAGATGATGCCTCGGACTGGTTTCACCAGTTCTTCTTGAGTTCACAGGAATACTGGAAAGTATGTGTACTCTACTTGAACCTTATGGAGGACAAGGACTCTCCCCAAATCTATATGTATGCGGTGGAATACTGCCTCGCCATGGGTCTGTTTCAAGCCAGCAACATTGCTCAGAGAGCAGCCAACATGATTGTTGACACGTTTCTGAAGTATGCAAGAATTAGCGATGAGAAGCACAAGAACAGTCTCACCTCTGCACAACGCACGTGGTTGGATGAAAGGAAGCTCATCTCTTCCAGACTTCAGCAGGACCGACTCCATGACGCGTCAATGTATACTGACGACTCGAATATATGCGTGGTTGGTGTATCTCGCACCATTCGCATGATAAGAGTTTGGTACTTTGTCATCACATCAATGAACCTCAAGATGGCTCATGCTCGAAAGCGACATGTGGGAACAGGCGTCAAATTCCTGGGTGCATTCATGTATTTTGCCCTAGGACTGCTAGTATTTCCAGAGCACAAAGTTGTCATGGCCCTGGCGATGCTGAGAATGGCCATCATGGGCACCATCACTCAAGGAGAGTACAGGAAGCTACTTGGACTACTAGAGCATTTTCTGGTGCTTGCCAAGGGTTCTCGAGGCATCATGCATGGAGTATACGCTCCATTGGGAGATGCCAATCTCAACTCGGCAGATTGCATTCTTCCGTCCCAATGGATCATCGAAAAAATGGGCGAATGGAGGAAGCTGCTCCTACAAACAAGTGGCTGCCCTTTCTTCTTTGCACTGCCTTCCATTTCCATTCCTCGGACTCCCTATTCCAAAGTCTTCTATCTATTTGGCGACGCAGCTCGCTCAAGCGAAGAGGCAGGAATAGGTGGCTATTTTCATGGTCACTGGTGGACTCACGCCTTGTCAAAAGCTCAGCTGGCACTGCAGATTCCCCATCTGGAATTCATTGCTCTGGTAATAAACATCGCCCTCTTCGTAAGGCTCGTACTCATGGAACATGACGACTTACCAGAAAACGTGGAAATCTTGGCCAATGCAGATGGCCTGGCAGGGGTCTTGAATCTCACTAAGGACAAAGGCAAGTCGGAAGTGATGTGGTATATACAGGAGTACTTCAAAAACACATCTGAATACAAGCGGGTCAAACATAACCTGAAACTGGCCCATCTCTTTGGGCTAGGAAATCCTCTGGGCGACGCTGCCTCCAGGGGTTATATAACGCTACTGAAAGCCATGTGCCTTGAAATGGGGATCAAGCCCATGCATCTCAACCTACCTACAGACTTGAAAATCTTCCTTCTGCAATCGCTAGCTATGGCGAAGCTGGCGACATACAGTCAAGCCCACAAGGCTGTCATTCAAACAGCCTCCAGGAACAAGGTAATTAAAAGAGAGAGAGAAGAACTCGACAGCGAGCTGAGCTCTAGGCAGGTGAGAGCTCAGAACGAGATGGCCCCTACCCTGAAGCCAATCAATATCAGATTGCTCGATGAAACCGAGAAGGCTCTTACCATTTCCTTCGTTGGGGGCAATAAGAACAGTGCGGAACAACCAAAGTTCATTGCAAACTTCAAGGGAAACCGAGCATTGACACCAGTAAAAATCCTCATTGAGAAACCATCTCAAAGCGTAATTCATCTCAGCACTAAAGCCAGTCCTACCTTTATCTCTGACTTCAAGCACAAGGGTATAAGCTCTGTACAAGTCGACAGCAGCTCACTGCCTCGCACTCAACCAGTCAAGTCGAGAAAATGCTTAAGCTATGGATCCAAATCTGGCTATGAGCCAGCAGTCTACAATCGACTGGTCTCAAAGGACGCAGAGATGACTGTAGGCGCCTCGCAACTGCTGAAAGCCATGCAACAGGACAATCATCCACAGGCACCAAAGCCAGCAGATTGGGCGAAGGTGGAGCAACTGTGCGTGGGTCTAGCCACGGCCACCACCAACAGTGGAGCAGCCTCCACCAACGCATTGGACCTCTCGGTGTGGACCAAGTACTGGGTGCCGTTCACCACCGAGAACAACATCCCAGAATGGTTAACGGAGCCAGTCAATACCGCAGAAGATCGCAAGAGAGAGAGCCTCATTCTAGGACTTTTCTTCATACATGTCGCAGGACTCATTCGCCCTCGAAGTAAATCGAGCAAAGAAGCCAAGCCAGACAGTATAAAGCAAGTTCTGCAGTCAATTAAACGACGACACAAAAGAAAAGGCATTACGTTCTCCCCAGGAGCAGGGTCACTGGCTGCAACGGCCATGAATGGCATGAAGCACCTATACGTAAAAATACATGGTCCCGAGGCTCTCATGCCAAATCGCAAGGAGCCCTTCTGTGATGGACTCGACAAAAGATTAATTGAGTTATGCCAGACCTCGGTCGACGTAGGCAAACTGCAGATTACTCCGACGCTGACCAAGTGGAAGCTACTCTCCACCATGCTCAAAACAGTGGTTAGTGCAGGCTTCAGAAAAGCTGAACTCTGTGGGGAGTTCACCAAAGGCAGCTTGTCCAGACAACATCTGACATGGTCAATAGCTGCATGTGGCTCTCAGCCTATACTATCGCCAACCAACGCACAAATTGCTCAATTACAACTCGGGGATTACGCCATGCTTCGTCCTCCTGTCATGAAAAATGATCAATTTGGGGAACGATACATGTCCTTTCCAATATATCTGAGCTGGGACAGTTCTGACAAGTGCAACTCTGCGGTAGCCTTGGCAGCATTAGAAGCTGAATTTCCAGTCTCGGCTAAGGACAGAATCAATGTGCCTTTGTTCTTTGAATCCTGCGATCAAGGCACAACGACTCCCTTCTCTGCGACGTCGCTCGACGCTACATTGCGACTCATGCTAACGCACCTGGTAGGTACTGAACAAGCCAGCAAACACTCATGGCACAGTTTCAGAATCACCTTGGCATGCTCTCTCTTCGCGGCAGGGTATTCTGAAGGTGTCATTCAGCGAATGTGTCGCTGGAAAAGCGTTGAATCATGCAAAGCCTATGCAAGGCTGGACGCAAAAGCCTACATGAGCACACTGGCAGCAGCCAGTCGAGTTCGGCTTCAGCAAACTCAAACCTCCTGTCTCATACACGACATTCCACAAATCGATGCAGATGCACAATGGCAAGCCATAGATGCTAACCTACCTCATCTGCGACGGTTGCAGGAAGACTGAAAATAAAAGGGACGGGACTTAAAGCGTACTCATCAGGGAAGTACAAAGGGACGTGAGAGTCTCAGCTCTACCTAGTAGACTGAAACTCAAAGTTCCACATGAGTAAGCACCCCGCGAAGGTTCACACCATCGCGGGGCACGGCAGTTCCTTCTGCTAGCTCGGCAGCCTTAGCTGCACAATCATAAAAGTCCCTAACACTTCTCAAAGCTAAATGCTACTTCATTGTTTCTTGATTTATCAAGATTCAGTGCTGTCGTATTTAGTGGAAACGAATTGTTACTCTCAATCTACGGAAAGGGCGGACTTGTCAGCCCGGGTAGATATTCAAAGTTGGCCACCACCCACCCCACCTCCAGAGGTGAATTAAGACGCTACGCTATTAT
>Ga0209830_10004306_pt1 | contig 10424 bp, 7 predicted proteins | sample ArcticOcean_MG_C_12_FD_187439 | JGI IMG/M metagenome (GOLD analysis project Ga0209830, IMG submission 187439) | Marine microbial communities from western Arctic Ocean - ArcticOcean_MG_CB8_130 (SPAdes) (version 2) | ecosystem: Environmental > Aquatic > Marine > Oceanic | place: Arctic Ocean...
TACTATTGAATTAAATGAAATTGAAAATCAAATACATAACTCATTTTATGAAGCAACTAAAATTGAAATGGATATATTTAATTCTTTTACAAAGCAGATAATTAATATGGGAAGTCAAATTTTAAAAATTGCATCATCCATATCTGAATTAGATATATCGATTATGGTTGCAAGCCAGGCGCAAGTTAGAAATTATATAAGACCAAATATTTCTGATGATAAGATATTGGAAATTATTGATGGAAGACATCCGGTAGTAGAAAACCAGATGATATCATCTGAAAAACCTTTCATTTCAAATCACTGTATTTTAAATGAAAGTGATTATATATGGTTAATAACTGGCCCTAATATGGCTGGTAAATCAACGTATTTACGGCAAAATGCACTAATTGTTATTATGGCTCAAGCGGGTTTATATGTTCCAGCTAAAGAAGCTAATATAGGCATATTTGATAAAATTTTTTCTAGGGTTGGGGCTTCAGATGATTTAGCAAAAGGACAATCAACTTTCATGATTGAAATGATTGAAACTTCAGCAATTTTAAATACATCGACAGAAAGATCGCTTGTGATTTTAGATGAAATAGGAAGAGGAACTGCAACTTTTGATGGTTTAGCTATTGCATGGTCTGTTTTAGATTACTTACATAATAAAATTAAACCTAGAACTCTTTTTGCAACTCATTACCATGAATTAACAAGCTTAAAAGAAAAATTAGAAAATTTATCTTGTCATAAAATGGCTATTAAAGAATGGAATGATACAATAATATTTATGCATAAAATAAATAAGGGAGAAGCCGACAAATCATATGGTATTCATGTTGCACAATTAGCAGGGTTGCCGACTGAAGTTATCCAGAGAGCAAAAATATTACTAAGCAAATTAGAAAATGATAGTAATGAAAAAAAAATAGATGTGTGGGAAAATATATTACAAGACTTACCTTTGCCTAATGACAATGAAATATTCTTTAAAGAATTTGATAAAATAGAAGCTGATCAGATTAGTCCTCGTGAAGCACTAGATATTATTTACAAAATGAAATCATTAAGACAGTCAAATGAATAGAATAAATTTAAAAAATAAGTTTAGCTTATTTAGTAATAAATTAAATTCGAAACAAAAAATTATTGAAATGGATTCTTTAGAGAATTTATATCTAGATATTCCATTATGGTTACAGTGGTTAGAGCCAATAATTTATGCAAAAAAAAATACTGACATATTATATGAAATTAAAGATTTTGACATTGACGAGATAGATATAGAAATTTTTAAGCATACGTTGTTTGTAAAACTCAAAAACCAATTAAATAAACAAAAAGAAAAAATAAAAAATAAATTTATAGAATCTTCTGACGGCTCACTTAATGTAGGGCTTAATACCATTTTAATGGATAGTCTTTTAAAAGTTATTTTTAAAAAATTTTATTTTAAAAAATTAAATAATAATGATTATATTTTTTCTTTAGTAGCAGTAGGTGGATATGGCCGTGGGGAGTTAGCCCCTCATTCAGATATTGACATACTATTTTTATTGCCAAATAGATTAAGTAAAAAAGATGCTAAAAAAATTGAAGAAGTTATCCAATTAATACTCTATGTTTTGTGGGATTTAGGATATACAGTTGGGCATTCAACAAGGACAATTAATGATTGTGTTCAAAAAATAAAGTTAGATTTAACTATAGCTACCAGTTTGCTGGAAAGAAGATTTATAATAGGTAATGAAGCTGCTTACTTGTTGCTCAACGAAAAGTTTAATTTATATCTTAAAAATTCAAAAGTATTAAATTTTGTAGAAGCTAAACTTGAAGAGTCTGACTTAAGGCATAAAAGATTTGGAAGTTCTAGATATGTTGTAGAACCCAACGTTAAAAACGGTAAGGGTGGTTTACGAGATCTTCATACATTAATGTGGATATCAAAGTTTGCATACAAAGTGAATAGTATTTCAAGATTAATTAACATTGGGGCATTATTAAAAAGTGAGGCTTCATCTTTTGCTGATGCTCAAAGGTTTTTAATATCTGTTAGATGTCATCTTCACTATAGAGCATCAAGAGAAGACGACAGGTTAGCAATGGATGCCCAATTAGATATTGCAAAAAATATGAACTTTAAAAATACTGTAACTCAAAAAGATGTTGAAAGATTTATGAAAAGATATTTTCTTGCTACTAAAACAGTTGGGAACTTAACAAGAATATTTTGCTCAGCAATTGAAACAGATTTTAATAAACCATTAAGGTTGAATTTTTTAAGTTTTAAAAAGAAAGAAAATGTTTTTCCTTTTAGTATTGAGCTAGGTCGTATATACGCAAAAAATAAGGAAACACTATCGAAAAATCCTATTAACATTATTAAATTATTTAATATTTCTCATTTTAAAAATATAGATATTCATCCAAAAACACTTCGATATTTAACCAGTTTAATTAGGCTTATAAATGTAGATATTAGGAATGATGTCAAAGCTAATAAACTTTTGTTAGATATTTTAACAAGTGAAAAAGACTCTACAAGAACAATAAGGTTAATGAATGAATCTAATGTTCTTGGAAGGCTTATCCCAGAATTCCAGAAAATTGTATGTTTAATGCAATTTGATATGTATCACTCTTATACTGTTGATGAACATACTATTTTTACGATTTCTAATTTACATTTATTAAAAAATGGAAAATTCGAAAACTTTGCACCATTGGCAAGTAAGGTAATTTTAGAAATTCAATCATATAGGTCATTATTTGTTGCTATGCTATTGCATGACATAGCTAAAGGTAAAAAAGGCGATCATTCAATAAATGGTTCACTAATTGCTGCAATAGTGTGCCCTAGATTAGGCCTTAATAAAGAAGAAACTGAAACGGTTGAGTGGTTAGTATTGCATCATTTATTAATGAGTAAAACAGCCTTTCGTTATGAGTTAGGCGATATTAAAATAATCAATGATTTTGCAGAAAAAATTCAATCCCCAGAAAGATTGAGATTACTTCTTGTACTAACCGTTGCTGATATAAAAGGTGTTGGTCCAGAAATATGGAATGATTGGAAAGGATCTTTAATTTCTGAATTATATTTAAAAACGCTCAAGGTCCTTACTATTGGGAAACCACAATCTAATGTCTTAGAGACTTCAAAAAACTTAAAAGAACTTTTAGGAAAACATTTAAATAAAATTGGATGGGAAGAAAAATTTAATAAAGAATATTGCGATAAATTTTACTCAAACTACTGGGAAATATTTAATTTATCAACTATAATTCAGCATTCTGATATTTTTAGGAAAATGATAAAAGAATCAAAAAAATTTACAATTCACCTATTCACTGAAAGTCAATTTGAAGCTACTGAACTTTTAGTTATTGCGCCTGATCATCACGGTCTTTTTTCACTTATATCAGGCTTAGTTGCCTCATCTGGTTATGATGTTGTAAATGCTAAGATAATAACTAGATCAGATGGGTACGCTTTAGATACATTTTTTATACAAAATAAAGAAAGAAAACCAGTTGCTGAAGAGTATAATAAGAAAAGATTAATTAAAATAATGTTAAAAGGTTTGGAAGGTAATTATAATATTGAAGAAGCTTTAAATACAAGATGGGAAGAAACTCCAGCAAGATTTAGAGCAGTTAAAGCTCCAGCTCGAGTTATTATTGATAATAAAACTAGTGATTTCTCTACTATTATAGAAGTTAACTGTAAAAATGCACCAGGAGTTCTATATAGAATTACAAAGATTATAGCAAATCTTGGCCTCCAAATTAATAGTGCTTCTGTTTCAACTTATGGAGATAGGGTAGTTGATATATTTTATGTTAAGAACATGTTTGGATCAAAAATTGACGATAATTTAACTATAGAAAAAATAAAAATGCATATATTAAAAATATTAGAAGAAACAGATCCAGCCAATCAAATGATGATTACTTGAGACATTAGATGAAAAATAAATCTTCATTTTTTATTAAGGGCTTTAAACATACAGCTTTTATAACTTTTTTAAGTCGTATTACAGGATTTATAAGAGACGTATTTATAGCTGCATTTTTAGGTGCAGGAGTTTATTCTGATATTTTTCTAATTGCTTTCAAATTACCTAATTTATTTAGACGGATAACTGCTGAAGGCGCTCTTACTTCAGCTTTCTTACCAATATATTCTTTGCTAATAGAAAAAAAAGGAAACTCATTTGCTAATGAATTCTTTAAATTATTTGCTATTAGAGTTGTCGTGTATTTAAGTTTACTAATAATTATTTTAGAAATATTTATGCCTTTTTTAATATTTGTATTAGCTCCGGGTTTTACGAATAATAATATTGTAGTAAATCAAATTATAACATTATCAAGAATAACAATAATTTTTATGCCCTTGATATCAATCGTAGCTTTATTAGGAGTAGTTACAAATGTTTCTGGACGATTTTGGCCTCTTGCGTTTACTCCGATTATTTTAAACTTTTGCCTTATAATTAGTTGTTATTTTATATCTGATTTTGAATTTTCTAAATCACTTCCTTTAGCTATAGCAACTGTATTAGCTGGATTTTTTCAATTAATATTTATGATTATTGTTATTAAAAAATTTGATATTCTAAAATTAAAAAATAGTAATTTTATCATATTAAGTACTCAAGATAAGATTGATATAAAGTTATATATAAAAAAGACATGGACTAAGTTTATACCAGCAGCTTTTGGAGGTGGAATTTTACAAATTAATTTATTGGTTGATACAATTTTAGCTAGTTTATTAGGATTTGGTTCTGTTTCTTATCTTTATTTTGCTGATAGAATAGCTCAATTACCTTTAGGAATAATTGGGATTGCTCTAAGTACATCACTGTTAGTTTCATTATCTAAATCAGTTGCCTCGAATGATATAAAAGAGTTTTCAAAACAATTAATAATATCATTAAAAATAGGTTTATTTTTTTCTATACCAGCAGCTTTTGTCTTAATTTTTTTTCCTGAAATAATTATCAGTGTTTTATTTGAAAGAGGTGAATTTGGACTAAATGAAAAAAATGGAACAATAGATGCTTTAATAGCTTATTCTTTTGGAATCCCTGCTTTTATTATTTTGAAGTCTTGTCAACCAGCGTTTTTAGCTGAAGGAAATACGAAAACACCTATGTATATTGGTATGATATTATTAATTTTAAATATAATTTTTTCATTAATTTTGATGAATTATTATTCTCATGCTGGGATAGCTCTAGCTACATCTATATCTTCTTGGATAGGATGTATTATCTATATTAATCTTTTAGTTAAAAATGGTAAAATATCAAAAGTTAAATCTCAAAAAAATATTCAATTATTAAATTTATTTTCTATTTTAATTTATGCTGTAAAAATAATGTTCATTTCATCATTTATGACATTAACTATGAAAGTATTTCTACATTATATTAAATTTTTTGAGATAAATGAGTTTATTATTTTATCTTTTCTAATAATATTAGGTTTGTTAATGTATTTTTTGACATGTGGTATGTTAGGATATATTCCTCAAGAGCTATTCAAAAAGAATAGAGTAAAAGTAAAGAAAGAAAATAAAATTTAATGACAAAATTATACTCCAATCAACCATTAAAAAGAATTTTCTCAGGTATCCAACCTACAGGTAATTTACACTTAGGAAATTATTTAGGTGCAATTAAAAACTGGGTAAACCTTCAACAAGATATAGCATCTATTTTTTCAATAGTAGATATGCATGCCATAACAGTGCCACAAGATGCAATAAAATTAAAAGCATCAACTTATGAAGTTGCAGCTTCCATTATTGCATCAGGCATAGATATAAGAAAATCTGTTCTTTTCAACCAATCATCAGTAAAAGAACATGCTGAATTAGCATGGATTTTTAACTGTGTATGTAGGATTGGATGGTTGAATCGTATGACACAATTTAAAGAAAAGGCTGGTAAAAATAAAGAAAATGCAACTGTAGGGTTATATAGTTATCCTGTTTTAATGGCAGCAGATATATTGTTATATAGGGCAACGCATGTTCCTGTGGGAGATGATCAAAAACAGCATATTGAATTAACTAGAGATATTGCTGCTTCATTTAATAATATGTTTACCACAGAACAAGAGGAAGATTATTTTTACTTACCAGAGCCACAGATTTTAGGTCCCGCAACGCGTGTTATGAGCTTAAGGGATGGAACAAAAAAAATGAGTAAATCAGATTCTTCTGATGCATCTAGGATTAATTTAACTGATACAAAAGAAGAGATATCAAATAAAATTAAAAAAGCTAAAACAGATCCAGATCCTCTTCCTGAAACAATTGAAGGGCTAAAGAATAGACCTGAAGCATTTAATCTAATTAACATATACTCATCTTTATCAAATCAAAATATTGAAGAAATCTTAAAAGAATTTTCTGGGCAAGGTTTTTCGTATTTTAAACCAAAATTAATAGAGCTAACGATTGATAAGATAGATCCAATTTCTAAAGAAATGAGATATTTGCTTAAAGATACAAAAGAAATTGATAAGGTTTTAAAAGAAGGAGCAGATAAAGCAAAAGAGATTGCAGAACCAGTATTAAAAGATGTTAAGAATTTAGTAGGCTTTGTTTCTTGAAATATAAAATGTGTAGATTTTTTTTGTAATTAATGTTAATAAGATATAGAGGAGAAATGAGATGTTTATTCAAACTGAAGACACACCTAATCCTGAAACTCTTAAGTTTATGCCAGGTGAAAATGTTTTACAAAAAGGAACAGAGGATTTCTCTAATTTAGAGGCAGCAAAAATATCACCCCTAGCCTCTCGATTATTTGAAGTTGATGGAGTTAGCAGAGTATTTTTAGGATCGGACTTTATTTCGGTTACTAAAAATGTAGATGTTGATTGGAATACATTAAAACCTTCAATTCTGACATCGATCATGGAACATTACGCAAGCGGCTTTCCTGTTTTAAATGATATTCAAAAAAAAGATTTGGAAGATAATAATATTGAAGATACAGAAACAATCAAACAAATAAAAGATTTATTAGAAACTCGGGTAAGGCCAGCTGTTGCAATGGATGGTGGAGATATTACTTTTTGTTCATTTGAAGATGGAATTGTAACTTTACAAATGAAAGGAGCGTGCGCAGGTTGTCCATCTAGCACAGCTACACTAAAAATGGGCATTGAAAATATGCTTAGACACTATATTCCAGAAGTGACAGAGGTTAAGGCAGCAGAATTATTATAGATGATTCTATGAATATAAAAAATAAAAAAATATTCTAATGCATTCTCATAATTCATATTTAACGGTATTTGCATTTATACTTTTTTTGAGTGGGATTATAGGTCCTGGTTTTTGGAAAATAGATTCTCCAAAATTTTCAAGTTTTCTAAATGAAAAAAATTATACAAGATCTTCAATTAATTTACAGGAATTAGATAAATACTCCTTAGCTTTAGATAACTTAAACTTTAATAAAGAATCTTTATCTTCTGATCAGATATTTGATACTAATATTGCAATTGCTTGGTCTAATCAAATTCTTGGAAATATTGAAAAAAGTATACCTTTGCCAAGAACTTTTCTCAGTCAACTTCCTAATGATTTAGGTAAATACGATACTGCTAGAAAAAAGAAATTATTTATAAGTATTTTATTGCCCATTATTTTAAGAGGTAATGAAATAGTTATAGAAGAGCAAATATCAATGAAGACTGCTTTTTCTGAAAATAATATAGAAAAAATAGAATATTATTCAAAAAGATATAAAGTCAAAAATTGGAAAAAAATTAATTTTTATAATATGTCTTTTGCTCAAATGATTAAAATAAAGGAAGAACTTTTAAAAAAGATAAATCAGATACCTGTTTCAATGATGTTAGCGCAAGCCGCAATAGAAAGTGGTTGGGGATCTTCTAGGTTTGCAAAAGAAGGTAATGCGCTCTTTGGAGAATGGACCTGGAAAAACAATTCAGGATTAAAACCTAGAGGCAACGTTAACGCCAAGTTTGCAGTCAAAAGCTTTATTAATATATCAGCATCAGTTAATTCATATATATTAAACTTAAATAGTCACCCAGCTTACAAAAGAATGAGAAACTTTAGATTTTTAATAATAAAATCAGGAAAAAGTTTATCTGGCGTTGAAACAGCCAATTATTTAGACAAATATGCAGAAATTGGTTTTGAGTATGTTATAAAAGTAACGAGTATGATTAAAAATAATAAATTTGATAAATTTGATAATATTAAATTAGAAAATAATTATAATTAATTTTATTTAATAATAAACTGACGTCCTAACCATCTCCACCTGTCATTTCTTGCTGCCATTGTACAATTTATACGACCTCTTCCATTTGGAAAAGGCTTCTTCAACCTAATTTCAATTCTATTTTTTCCAAGTCTTTTAGTTTCAGATTTAATGTTGTTACTCGCAAAACATCTGATTTTATTTTGTGGTTTTATTTCAGATGATAGAGTAAATCCATAATATGGAGGATTTTTTAAAATTACAGGATCTTTTGGAGATAAATCACTTATTGGCATAGGTAATGCATTGACAGCTAATTTAAACCTTTCCATGTTCCCGTAGGTTTCATTCATAGCAAATCTTGGTAATTCATAAATACCTGAGCTTTGATGAGCTATTCCAGAATGCTGTCCAAAAGCTGCTCTAAAACCATGCGCTTTAACTTGCTCTATTACGTTTAAATTATATTCGCCATAAGGATAAGCAAAAATTTTAGGTTTACTTCCTATTTCTTTTATAAATCTATCATTCGATTTTGATAATTCATAAATTAATTGATCTTGATTAAGATTATGCATATGGGGATGAGATTTAGTCTGACTCCCAATAGTTACTCCATTATCACGAAGTATTCTAATTTCTTCCCAACTCATATATCCTGGTATTTTATTATCAATAACATCAGTAGACACAAACAAAGTAAATGGTAAATTATATTTTTTTAAAATTGGCCAAGCATATTGAAAAACAGATGAGTAAGCATCATCAATTGTGATAATTACTGATCTATCTCTAATGAGTTTAGTATTTTCTATTGCTTTTAATCCATCATTTATATCAATCACATTATATTGAGGTTTTCGTAACTCATCAATATGTTGTAAAAACTGTTCTATTTTAATGTTTGTTGAAGGATATTTATTTTCTCCAAACCTATGATACATTAAAACAGAAGCATAATTGATTTTATTAATCTTGTTTTCATTATCTTGCTGAGCTAATGAAATGTTTGGAATAAATAATATTTTAAAAAATAAAAAAACAAAGAAAAAATTCATAGATGCCTCAAAAAAAATACTCTAAAACTTAAACAATCGAATATCTATTTAAAAAATTTAATATATAATATATATAATAAATACTATATATATTATTAAAGACAATAAAAAGTTAAAAAATGATTATCTCTATTGAAGGTAGTACAAATAATTTATCTCTTGCCTTATTAAAAAATAATTCAGTTATAAGCAACGAAACATTTAATATTAAAAATGAATTAGCTCAAGTTATAGTCCCAACTATAAGTTTTTTCTTAAAGAAAAATTCTATAAGTATTAATCAATTGTCCACTATTATTGTAGGATGTGGCCCAGGAAGCTTTACTGGTATACGAACAGTAATTGCAGCCGCAAAAGGCATTGTTTTTTCTAATAATAATTTACAAAGTATAGGTGTAAGTGGATTAGCAGGATTAGCTATGTCAGTGGTAGATGAAGCTTTAAAAAATAATATTAAATATATTATATCTATGATCGATACAAAAAGGGACGATGTTTTTTTACAATTATTTAAATTAAATGATCAAGATAAACTATTGTTTCCATTTAGAGTTGTGAATGAAATAGAAGTAATAAAAATAGAGCACATAAACGAATACTTATCTAAATATAATCTAAGTAGTAAAGATATTTTATTTGTTGGACACAAATCAAGTTCAATAAATAGTAATATTTATAATATAAAAATTTCTGAAAGCTTATCTCAATACCCAAAAGCAACTTGGATTGGTAAATTGGCATTACATTTAATAAAGAGATTTGAGAAGACGGATAGTAAAGATATAGCTTTTGATATAGTTGAACCTATCTATGTAAGATCACCAGAAATTAATAAAAAAATATAATATGATTACAATTAGTGAATTAAACAAAAATGACTATATTAAGGTTTTACAAATTGAAAAAATACTTTTTATAAATCCAATGACTCTAGCAGAGTTAACAAATTTTTCTAAACAAGATTCTTTCAGAATTTGGAAGATAGATATAGGAAAAATTATTGGTTACGTATCATTTTTTGAAATCAAAGATGAAGCAGAGATCATTAAAATAGGTATAGAGAAATCTTATCAAAGAAAAAATTATGGCTCATATGTCCTCTCTGAAATGAAAAGAA
>Ga0209830_10004308_pt1 | contig 10417 bp, 2 predicted proteins | sample ArcticOcean_MG_C_12_FD_187439 | JGI IMG/M metagenome (GOLD analysis project Ga0209830, IMG submission 187439) | Marine microbial communities from western Arctic Ocean - ArcticOcean_MG_CB8_130 (SPAdes) (version 2) | ecosystem: Environmental > Aquatic > Marine > Oceanic | place: Arctic Ocean...
TGCCCCACCCAGACGCTCCTGACGGCATGACACCGGGTGGTGTACTTGCCCTTCATCGTGATGGTCATCAACTCGTGCTCACAAGGGTAGCTGGAGACATCTCTTGTTCTCCGGCCCTATACTGGGTGGCTTCAGTTACCAATGCTTTCGTACCCTGGGTTTACCAGCCCGGTGTTCTAGCCGTTGCAGCCGCTCCTCCAGCTGCAGCAGTTCAGGCCGTTGCAGAGTCTTACAAGGGCTCTCTCCATCATCTCTTTTGTCTTCTTTGTGACTGTTTCTACATTGATACACAAGATCAATACTGGGCTGGAGTTCAACCTTTTTGCTACTCGGTCAAGGTTGAGGCTCTGGAGAGGATGGCTTTGAGGGTTCAGTCAAGGCTCTCAGGAATGACCTTTTCTTCGTATGGGGACTGGATGCAGAAGCTTCGGTCGTCGTATCAGGTTGGTGATGCTACTTCAGCTGAATTTAGGCTTCAAGCTGCAGACTTGTACGAGCATTGCATGAGGTCTGAAGTCCACAATTTCTATGGAGCAGCCCGTTCACTCTTGTCGGACACTTGCATCTACACTGAGCAAACATACAAAGCTCTTGCTAACAGCAAAGGTCGTCTTCACATGGTGGCCATCTTTGTTGTTAGAGCTGGCCCAACATATACACCATCGATGGCCTGGTCTCAGGCTCGACAAAGGCTTCGCCCTCTTATGGCATTCCTCAGGAAGGTGGACTGCTACAACTTTCCGGAATCCTCCATTCCTGATGATGATCTCAACTCTGCGAGGACGATCTTGGGCTATCTGTTGGACTTCGATGTGCCTTACTTTCTGCAGGAATTCGATCAAAGACCTTTCAGTCATGACAGTGTAGATTCATATGCATTGTCTCTACCCATGATGCTTGCCAAGTTGCAATGGCACCTGGGTCCCACTGAGGTCAAGAAGGGCCTTATCAAGAGGCACTTCGAGCAGGTGATAAGTCCCTATGCCAATGTCAGGGCCTTTTGTCATTTTAATAAGGCTCTTGGTTTGGAAAGCCCTGGTTCAGTGAGAATGTGTGAAGTGGTTAGGTCCTTGGCCAGTGCTTTGAATGTCTCTCTGGCTGAGGACTCAACCCAGGACTTGGCTAAGCTAAATTCTGCTCTTACTGATTATACTTCTATGATGAGTGCCCCGGCTTTCCAGATCGATATCCAGGCTCGTTTAGAGTCTGTCATTAACAGAGTGAGGGTAGTCTCGATGACTGCGAAAGGACAGGGGAGTTCTGGGCAGCTCATAGGTGTGGACATGGATCTTGCTGTGACATCTTCTTACCCGTCCTCTGTGGCTGGAGATCTGGCCTTGCTTCTTACTGAGAGTGACACGGTTATTCAACTTGAGCGTTTTGTTACTCTCAGTCAGCAGATTGATGATCCAATGAGATATGTAAAGCTTCTCATGGATGCGACTCTTTTTGATCCCACGACTGTCCTGTCGGCAAAGGACTCGCTGTGGCGTCAGATTGTCTTTGGGGGTAAGCGGCCTGCAACCTCCTATCATCCTGGCCTCAGTGCTCTTTATCAAGCCTGCACGGATTCTAACATAATGAGGTACCTGCTCGTCACTTCTCAGTTTGGTAACGGCTGGCTAAGTGTCCCTTTCACTGATAGAGAGAGGGAGGTCTTCAACAGGCTTGTTCTTTATTCGGATCAAGTTGATCCGCACTTCTTAGGTTTCATAAGAACAGGAAGGTGGGATAAGATCTGTTTCTACAATGATTTCGTCAGGGTTCTTCAATCTGCAGAGGCTGGGATCACTTCCTCCAGACGTTATTTTGAAGCCGAAAATGTTCATGTTGAGCTGGCTATCGAGTCAGCTATGGAACGACACTTGCCGTTTTTCTTTCGAGCTCTTACTCTCAATCCTGATGGAGCTTCTTCCTACTGCACCATAAAACGTGAGGTGATGCGGGTGCTTGCTCTTGCAGCACAAGTTCGGTGCGCGAGGACGAGGGTGTCGGCTCGTCGACAGGTGGCTGCGATCATGCAGACTGCACTCAGGGAAGGGGGTGAGCTTTTCGCTCGATGTGCAAAGGATTCGTCGCCTAGGGTAGAGCTCATTCCTGACTTGCAGCTGCTCAATGACACCCATCTGAATTCTGCTTTGAAAACGCTGGAGGAAGATATCAGACGTCAGCTAAGGTAATTTCATTAACAACCTGAGCTTTGATCTTATCATTCTTGTTGTACTATCACAGTAGCCTCAGTCCTGTTTCATGCCAAAAATCTCGGCATGCTAAGGATGGGCTAACTCTCTCATCTCTTCCACGACATGTGATTGAGGTGATCGAGACTCAAAGTCGGGTGACGTTTCAGTGACCCCTGGTCACTGGGATTCGATCCTAGCGAGTTGCTGTTCGTGATGAGACATTCATCACGTCAATGGCCTCTCGGAGTATTTGTTCGTTGATGGTTGGTTCATTGGTTCCAATCTGATAACCAATCATCACGTCAATGATGCTCAAAACACCTTAAGAATTTTGAAATTCTCAAGTTGTATGAGTTACTATTCGTTGATGAGACATTCGTCACGTCAATAGTTTCTCGGGAGTTATTCGTTGGTGATAATGCTCTCCACGTCAATAATGTTCCTTAGACTAACTTCATGTTTGCTTCTTTATCAGCAATCATGTCTTCGATTCTGTGTCGGAGGAGGAGGATCAGGCTGGGCCTTCTCCGAGAGCGCCTCCTGCTCAAAAGGCACCTCCTGCAAAGAAGGTCAGGCTCGAGTCCAAGGCTTCATCTCTCGCTACAGATCAAGCTAGGCTAGATCACGTCAAGAAGCTCATTGCGTCGGGAAAGCTCACAAATAACAGATCTCAGGTTGGTTTTGGCGAAGACCTGTTTGAGAAGGGTGAATTGGCGTCTATCGAGAAATGTAAGAAGACGGAGAGATGCTGGCTAGTGGCTTGCTCAGACAAGGGCACTCTCAAGGAAAGAGCTACTTTCTGCATGGACCTCGCTCATACTCATGATTGTCCAGAGCATGTCTTCTCTCAGAAGCTTCTGAACCATATCCACTCTTAGGAGAGTGAGGTGGTCGAGGCCAAGGCCTCTGCCACCATCTCATCGTCACCAAGGAGCTTGTCGGTGAATGCGATGCAGATGGGAGTTTCGATCTCCAGCGTGCCTTTGGCTGCCACTGAAGGTTACCCTGATGGAACCCCGGCGAGGGCTACCCAGATGGAATCCCCAGGTGGTGGGTCACAGACGGAGAAGAACCTTGAGTTGAACAAGGTGGCTGTCATCAAAGGTTGCCCTGATGGTGCCTCGGAGAGGGCTACTCAGGTCGAGTCTCTAGTGTACAATGGCTCGGTCAAGATCGACTCCGGTGGAGCTGGGATTGCAGTCGTAGAGGCCTTTGCTGGTGTGGGTGCCTTTCTACGGGCGTGCTCTAACCTAGGAGCTACAGTGGCAGGTTTCATCGAATGGGATTTTGTGGCGCATGATCTCCTTCACATGTGGTGGCCCAACGCTCTCCATACAGGTGACTTCTACCACAAGGAGTGGAAGTACTGGCCACCCATACCGGTGCTAACAGCTGGCTTTGAGTGCTCTCCCTATGCTAAATCAGGCAAGCAGCTGGGATGCAAGGATAGTCGGTCGACTCAGTTGGCGGACCTAGCGGAGCTGGCTCATGTCCTACAATCAAGGATGTTCCTGGGCGAGAACGTGCCGCAGCTGCTTCAGCATCCAATTGTGCTGGCTCAAGGAGACAAGGCCTTTGGAGCAAGAGGCATGAGGAGGATTGCCACCATGAGGTCAAGGCATACTGATTGTGGGGGTGCCTCCATTCGAGACAGAGTTTTTCCATACTGGGAAGGAGAAGAGCTCACTTCGCTACTGCCTAAGTTGTCGCTGCCATCAAGTCAGCAGGTTCCCTGTGGAACCATATCTCAGCATCTCGTGCCCTACCAGGAGGTGCCAGAGGCTCAGTATCTGAAAGGCACCCTGCATCTCGATGAACCAACGGAGAATCTACTGTCCTTTCCTCGACAAGTAGGCAAATTCATCTGGGACGACGTGGAGCTGCAGAGAGGCTCGCTTGTTCGCATCCGAAGGAAGGTCGATGGTAAATGGCTTCCAGTCAAAGGCAGATGGAGGGTCATGGAGGATCTCGTCGAAAAGGGAGCAGAAGATGTCTTCGAAATCATGCGTTCTGATTCGCGCAGCTACAATCCTAAGAAATGGATAAGGCGTGATGCTGTTGCAAAGAAAATAAGCCAACATATTGCAGTCTTCAGTGCTAATCATCCCTCCAAGTCAATCAGAGCCTTCGGGGAGTACCCTGTGCGCACAGCCCAACTGATTGCAATCGAGATACCTGATGGCACAGGTTACAGGGTTCGAGCGCTTCTGGCTCAGGAAGTTTGGAGCATTCAAGAGCTCTCTCGAGCTCAGCTCCTCGACACCTGCCTCCTCATGGGTGTCCACCTGCCTGCTCGAGGCTCCTTCATTCCTCTCTCAGGATGGAGAGAAACGACGGTGTATAGGCTCGCTGGGAATTCAATTCCGCAGTCCATGCTCAAAGGGCCATTAACCATGGTGCTGGCTAGGGCCAAACTGATCGAGGGCCTCAAATCTGTCTGCAACGGACTCCATGATAAGGCGACTGACTTGGGCTCTGACTCTGACGATATCGAGGCACCAAGCCTGGTCAGTGACTCGGAAGACTCTGATTCAGACAGTGAGTCAGAGTCAATCGACGAAAGGCTTAGCGGTTTACGTCAAGATGAAGTGTTGTCAGGGAGTGAGAGCGACGATGTCATTACTTGTGACGCCGCAGTCTTGGGGTCCTCAGCTGCGGGCAGGGAGAAGCCCAAAGGACACAAGGGTCAAACCTCCACTCTCTTAAAGGCTATCATCAGACACCATCTGGTGATAGTATCTACCAACGCTCAGAGATCAACAAAGCTTCTTCCCGTCTCAGTTGAGATAAAATTGACGGATGCTGAACAACAGGTGGGAACCTCACCCTTTCTGTTTCTGGAAGAAAGCGCAGAGAAGGCTCCTTCCATCCAGGAGTCGGTGGAGAAGGCAGGCCTATGGTTTCGGTCCACGCACCCAGATCTTCCTGGGTTACAGGATCACATCTACCATGCGGGAGATTTTCCGGAATCATCCTCAGGTTCGCTGATCTTAGACAGGGTTACGGTTCTGGTGTGCTCCACCAACATCCCAGGCAGCGCTTGGCGTGAAGTTGAAGACCTGAGCTCTCATCTTGACAGATCCCTGGCAATTGCTGCCATGGGAGCGGCATCGAGGCACTGTGATCTGCGCACAGTCACTGAGGTGTCCAAGGGCATTCTTGAGGCACATCAAAGTGACCCTCAGATCAGGCGAGGTATAACTGGTGCAACTGCCACAGAACACGTCGAGGCTGATCACTTGGGCTCCGAAACGATCGATGGGGTCTATGAAGCTCGGGTGGCCCAGATGAAGCGAGATATGTCAGAGCTCAAAGAAGGGCTATTGGCAGCCGAAGATGACGACTGGTGCAAGGCGGCCTACCTACACTCTTGGGCGGATGCAGTTGATTGTCCCTCAGTTGAGAACATTCCCCTCTACATGCAGTCGCAGGTGGCTACCTTCAAGGCTCCTGGCCTTGCCAAGCTTCTCTATCCTGACACCTCGATGCCAGCCTCCACTCAGTGGTGCCAAAGTGATCCGCAGCAACAAGAGGTGCCGGGATTTCATCCTACAGAAATTGAGGACATTCTCATGCCAGAGGCTCTCATACTCATCGCAGCCTGGATCAGAAGGACGGTGCGGGATCTTCAGGCCTATAGAGATCATGGGCCCAGTGCCACCAGGATGAACAACAAACCTCTGGCGATTGGCCAAGATCTTTTTCAACCTCAGGCCAGGGGAAAAATCTGGGATCTGAGGCAATGGCGGCCTGGCCTACGGATACCACTGCTGGATTTCCAAGAGGAGGTTGTCACCAAGTTTGACACGATCTTCCTGAATCAAGAGCTTCGAACTTTTCCTGACCAGGAACTGCGATCTTTCATGACGGCAGGAGTGAAATTCAAGGCCGATCTTGATCTCCAGCTGGTCTTCTTGCCTCATCTCATGTCGCTAGCCAACGGCTTCAAGTCAGTGGAGGAGGAGCTAAAAAGACTTGAAAAGGACGGTCACTATGCTTTCTTCAAGACGATCCCCTTCTTGCCATGTCGGTGCCAGCCTCAAGGTTCGGTACCTCGGGTACTCGAAGACAGATGGAGGAGGATTCTGGAGGGTGGTGGCCCAAGGAAGGAGACCTTTGACACCGAAGGCAAGATAGTAGTGCCCCTAAACGAAGCCTCTAAGCTCAAGCCTGGTCAAGTTTACGTCTCAAAAGAAAAGAGAGTCACTCAAGCTCCAAAAGAGAAATCTCCTAAATGGCCTCGGGAGCTCAAGCCCAAAGTATCAGACGTCATGGTCAGTGGGATGATTCTGGGACATGTGGCGGCCATGGACGAGTTACCTGTCTTTGCCTTCCAAGACGACGCCTCTGACTGGTTTCACCAGTTTTTCCTTAGCTCGCAAGAGTACTGGAAAGTGTGTGTTCTTTACCTGAATGTCATGGAGGACTCCTCCTCCTCGCAGCTACACATGTACGCAGTAGAATACTGCCTAGCCATGGGTCTCTTCCAGGCCAGTAATATAGCCCAAAGAGCTGCCAATATGATCATCGACACCTTCCTCAAGTACGCCAAGATCATGGAGAAAGAGCATAGGTGCGAGCTCACACCAGCTCAGCTCGGATGGATGGAGCAGAGAAGTCACTTAACTGCGAGGCTTCATCAAGATCGACTCTACGATGCCGCCATGTACACGGATGACTCCAACAAGCTTGTGGTAGGGGTTGCTCGCACCATTCGCCTCATCAGGGTATGGTACTTCGTGACGACGTCCATGAACTTGAAGATGGCTCATGCCAGGAAAAGACATGTAGGACCTGGAGTCAAGTTCTTGGGTGCCCTGATGTACTTCGCCTTGGGACTTCTAGTGTTTCCGGAACACAAGGTCATCATGGCTCTAGCCATGTTAAGAACGGCAATTATGGGGGACATCACATTGGGAGCCTACAGGAAGCTTCTTGGGCTCCTAGAACACTTTCTCGTTCTCGCAAGAGGGCAGAGAGACATAATGCATGGAGTCTACAACCCTCTCAGAGATAGCTGGCTCAACTCCGCGGACAAGATCCAGACCACACGATGGGTCATTGAGAAGATGGGAGAATGGAGACGCCTTCTCCTGAGGAACAGCGGTTGCTCTTTCTCTTATGCCCTGCCTCACCTGTCGAGCTCACAGCTCATCACCAGAAAGGTATACTACCTGTTTGGGGATGCAGCTCGATCTGAGTCTACGGGAGGCATCGGTGGCTACTTCCATGGTCATTGGTGGCATCTCAGGCTCACCCAGGCCCAGCTTGAGCTCAAGATTCCACACTTGGAATTTGTGGCTCTGGTCGTAAACATCGTCCTCTTTGTGAGACTAATCTTCATGGAAGACGACGAGATGCTCAAAGGTGTGGAGATCATAGCCAACGCTGATGGGCTGGCTGCAGTTCAAAATCTCCTCCTGGGGAAGAGCAAGGCCGAAGTCATGTGGTACATAAAAGAATACCTCAAGAAAACGCAGGAGTATAGGCTAGTCAAGCCTATCCTAAAGCTGGCTCACATCTATGGCATGGGGAATCCTCTGGCAGATGCAGCCTCTCGCCACTACATTGAGCTTCTAAAAGACATGTGCCTGGAGATGGGCGTCAAACCAGTTCAGCTACAGCTGCCTCAGGATCTGAAGACTTTCGTCTTTCAGGTCCTGGCATGCTACAGACTTGCAAACTTCGCACAGCAGGACAAGGAAGCACTCAACCTCACTGTCCTCCGAAAAGCACAAAAGAGAGAAAGAGAGGAGTTTGGGCCTGACCTAGACAGCAGGCAACGAGGAGAAGCGTTCAGAGCCATCAAGGCACAGGCAGATGCTTCAGACGAAAAGGCACCTGAAATCAGGCTACTTGACTCAACAGAAAAGGCTCTGACAACGGCCTTCATTTGTGGCAACAAAAACAGTGCTGAACAACCTACCTTCGTAGCCAACTTCAGATCACTTCCTCTCGGCCTCTCGTGCAGTAAAGTCATCAGCAAGGATGAGAGTCGAGAGAAGTCGCAACAGAGGCACTCAGCGAGATCAGATGGTCCCATCTTTCTTTCAGGCTGGAGAGAGAAGACGCTCTCAAAAGTCAAAGACAAAGCCACAAGGAAAGTGACCAAAGCTCTCCCGACAACGGCGGTACCGACCTCCAGTGGGCAGCAGATTTCCAACTACAACCCCATGGTCATCAACCAGCTCTTCTCTGATAGCTCAGAAATGGTGCAGGCTCAGTCTCAACAGCTGCTGGCCATCCTACAACGAGATGATCACCCTCAAGCGCTCAATCCTACCAACTGGTCAACAGTTCAAAAACTGTGCTTGGGTCTCGCTGCAGCTACCAACAATAGCGGAGCCACCTCTACCAACTATGCTGACAATCTGTGGTGGAATCAATATTGGCTTCCTTTCACCAAGTCAAACGGTCTGCCGGAGTGGCTAAAGGAACCAGTCAACACAGCTGCTGATCGACAACGAGAGAGTCTCATCCTAGCTCTCTTCTTCATGCATGTAGCGGAACGTATTCGGCCGAGAAGAAAGGCACATTCCGAAGCCAAACCTGACAGCATTAAACAAGTCTTGCAGGCAGTCAAGCGAAGGCATAAGAAGAGAGGATTAAGCTTCTCACCAGGGGCCGGTGCTCTTGCAGCCACGGCAATGAATGGGCTTAAACACCTCTATGTAGACACACATGGAGCTGAGGCTCTAATGCCAGAACGGAAGGAGCCTTTCTGTGATGGACTAGATCTCCGAATGATCGACCTCATCGGTGATGCTGACCCTCTCGCAATGGCCACACACCATCCTCGCATTGATCGAACCTCGGTTAAATGGAGATCAATCTCAGTGATGCTTAAAACGACGATCTGCGCGGGGTTCAGAAAAGCGGAACTCTGTGGCACATTTTCAAAAAGGAGTCTCTCGAGACAACACCTTTCATGGGTAATAGCTGCCTGTGGCGCTCAACCCATTCTGACTCCTTCGGCAATTCAGCTAAGTAGACTTGCACCTGGTGACTACGCCATGCTTAGGCCACCGGTAATGAAGAACGATCAGTTTGGGGAACGGTACATGGCCTTTCCCATCTACCTCAAGTGGGACAGTGATGATGTATACAACGCTGCAGCTGCGCTGGCACAGATGGAAATGGATTTCCCAGTTTTACCAGCAATGCGATCATCAATTCCTCTCTTCTTCGAGAGCTTTGAGAGAGGCATTGTGACCCCGTTCATGCCACAAACGCTAGACGCTGCACTTCGTCTCATGCTTTCGCATCTTGTGGGTCCAGCACAAGCTTCTCGGTACTCCTGGCACAGCTTCAGGATAACACTAGCATGCTCTCTTATGGCTGCCAACTACCCAGAAGGAGTCATTCAAAGGATGTGTCGCTGGAAAAGTGTAGAGTCGCTCAAAGCCTATGCAAGGCTTGACTCTGCCACTTACATGGAGACTCTGGCAAAAGTTCGACAAGTTCGTCTGGAACAAACACAAACTTCTCGTCTCTTAACACAGATACCTCAAATCAATGCGGATGGACAATGGCAACTTATTCAAGCCAACATTCCTCATCTGGAACGCATGCAGGTGGACTGAAAAATCAAAGGGACGGGACTAAAAACGCTTTGCCATGTACGACACCATGGAAAGGGACAACTAAGTGACCGACCTTCTAGAAAGCTTAGCTTCCTATGAAGTTAGGTCGCCATAGGTCCTACATGAGCAAGCACCTTACACTAAGTAAGGAAGGCAGTCTGAACTGCCAGCTTAGCAGCCTACGCTGCATTATCATAAAAAGTCCCTAAGGATCCAAAGGATTTAAATGCTACTTTATTGTTGAATCGCAGATTCGATGATACTGTCGTATTTAGATCTCAAGATCCTTATATTGAAATAAACTACATTTATCATACTACATGTAGTTGACTTCCAACGGGAAGCCAACTCTGAAGGAGCAACGCCCGGGTGTTCTCACATACAGAGTAATCAATACAAGTTGGCCAACCACCCACCCCACCTCCGGTGCATTCGTCGGGGACGAAAGCTAACTTCTATTGGTACCTCTATACATAACTAAGCCTACGGTCAATTACGCATAGTAGCACATACACAAGCCATGTAAGGGACAACTAAGTGACCGACCTTCTAGAAAGCTTAGCTTCCTATGAAGTTAGGTCGCCATAGGTCCTACATGAGCAAGCACCTTACACTAAGTAAGGAAGGCAGTCTGAACTGCCAGCTTAGCAG
>Ga0209830_10004310_pt1 | contig 10415 bp, 17 predicted proteins | sample ArcticOcean_MG_C_12_FD_187439 | JGI IMG/M metagenome (GOLD analysis project Ga0209830, IMG submission 187439) | Marine microbial communities from western Arctic Ocean - ArcticOcean_MG_CB8_130 (SPAdes) (version 2) | ecosystem: Environmental > Aquatic > Marine > Oceanic | place: Arctic Ocean...
ACCGTCTATGATGAATCCTGAAAAAATTAGTTTTACGTTGATAAACTTAAAGGAAAAGGAAAAAGACCAATTTGCAAAACATCTTAACAAAATTTATCCAAATGACAACATAGTTGTGTACATTTGCAGGAAAAATATTGAGAAAGGTTGGCTGTCACAGGCAATAGGGAAATCAACATATGTTATTGTTGACAAGACCAATTTACCAATATGGATCAATGAAGCACTACCAATAAAAAAATGTTACGAAGTAACTGCAGAACAGTCGATCGAAAAAACGTTTGAAAATATCAACAAAGAAAGTGAGGCCTGATGTCTGAAGAATCTTTAATATGCTCATTCTGTAGCAAGTCCAGAAAAGACGTGACCAAGATGATCGTGGGCGCCAAGAAGACTTCCATATGCAACGAGTGTGTAAAACTGTGTGTGGAGATCCTAGACGAGGATGTGGCCAAGGCACGTAAGGAGAAACTGTACGCAGGTGACAAGCAGATACTGAATCCTGTAGCAATCAAGGAACACTTGGACCAATACGTGATAGGACAGGACGCCGCGAAGACTGTGCTGAGTGTTGCTGTATCTAATCACTACAAAAGAATAACACAACCACCGATAGACTTTGACCTAGACAAATCAAATGTCATGGTGCTGGGTGCCACGGGTGCAGGCAAAACACTGATGGCGAAAACAATAGCAAAGTACCTAGATGTACCGTTTGCAATAGCAGATGCAACTACACTCACCGAATCAGGATACGTGGGTGATGATGTTGAAAACGTGGTGCAGAAACTGTATGCTAACTCGGATGGTGACATAGAGAAGACACAGAAGGGAATAATATTCATAGACGAGATAGACAAGATATGTCGTAAGGGGGAAAACACTTCACTGACCAGAGATGTGTCAGGAGAGGGTGTGCAACAAGGACTACTCAAAATTGTGGAAGGAACAGAATGCAGGGTACCACCACACGGAGGCAGGAAACATCCTGACCAACAGACCATAACCATAGACACCACTAACATCTTGTTCATAGTGGGAGGGGCATTCACGGAACTGGAGAAACAGATAAGAAGCAAGAAAGCATCAAGTGGCATGGGATTTGGAACCAAACTGCAGGAGCAGGACGACAAGAACTACCTGTCGGAGGTGCAACCAGAGGACCTGATCAAGTACGGGCTGATACCAGAATTCGTAGGAAGGTTCTCCATGATAACAAACATAGATCCTCTAGATGAAACACAGCTGATAAGGATACTGACGGAACCCAAGAACGCCATACTGAAACAGACACACTACCTGTTTGGCCTGGACAACATAGACATTGAGTTTACCAAAGATGCCAAGATCAGCATAGCCAAGAAAGCAAAAGCACTGGGCACCAACGCCAGAGGGCTGAAAAACGTAGTAGACACAGTGGTTCTACCATACCAGTTTGACGCAGAGGAGATGAGGAACAAGGGCGTCAGCAAGATTCAGATAACTAATGATGTGGTTGACAAGGGAGCGGATCCTGTGTTAGTATTTAAAAAAGCTAACGGAACAACAAAAAAACAAAACTAGGTAAATTTCAATAACGAATGGAATATCAAAAAAACAAAACGGACAGCAAACCAAGATTCAAGAAGACAGAGAGACCATTTGGTTTCAAAGGATACTACGTGGAAGTACGTCCAGGTGAGGATGCCATCAGGGCATACCGTAAGATCAAGAGAGACATCAAGGAAGACAACTTCATAGACCAGATCAAGAACAGCAACACCTACAGGAAGCCCTCAGAGATCAGGGTAGAGAAGAACAAGGAACGTAGAAAAGTACTTAGGAAATTACAAAGAGAACGTAATGACAATGTATTCCTAGGCCGTTCAAATCGTAGATAATAATCTTACCAGCCACACTCGTAATTTGACGTATAGTGCATATATGTTATAATAAATAAACTTGAAGATTGCTTTAGATAGGATCTTCATTATTACTAACTCGCTTAAACTTAAAAGGAGGAAAGCACATGAAAAACAATCTATCTATTTTTAACAACCTAAGACCACTGACCGTAGGGTTCGACAATGTGTTCGATCAATTGGAATACATGATGGAAGACCGTTTCTTCGAGAAAGGAACAGTCGCGAACTTCCCACCATACAACATAGTAAAGACTGGTGAGAACACTTACGACGTGGAACTTGCACTTGCAGGGTTCAACCGGAAGGACATCGAGGTCGAATACAAGGAAAACAACCTCACAGTCAAGTCCAAGAAGCAGGACGAAGAGACTGACCCAGATGGTAACATGATACACAGGGGCATCTCAAAGAGGATGTTCACTAGATCATTCACTATCGCAAACGATGTTGAGGTCAAGGGTGCGGAACTGAAGGACGGTCTGCTCAAGGTGAGCCTGGAGAGGATCATACCAGAACACAAGAAAGCAAAGACCATAGAGATCAAGTAAAGCAGAATGGATGGGGTGGTATATTACCACCCTGCCCAATTGACAAGTTAACTAGATATGCTATAATAAGAGTATGGAAATGACAGATATACAAACACTCACAAGAGAAAAAATTAAACTGGAAGAACCTGGAATGTACGATGTTATATTCCTGAACGACAATATCACGACAACAGAATTCGTTGTTAGGGTGCTGAAGCAGATCTTTGGCAAGACCCAGGAACAGGCAGAGGCCATAATGACACGAGTACACACCGACGGACAGGGAGTCGTGGGAACATTCGTGCATGAAGTCGCAGAGCAAAAAGGCATCGAAACAACACTACTTGCTAGGCAGGAGAACTATCCGTTGCAGGTCAAAGTCAAGAAGCAATAATGTACGTCAACGATTACGTTCAGGCAAACAAGGAAGTGATCGAGTTCGTGCAGAACGCAGTACCGGGAGCCATTGACAAGTACGTTGGCACACTGGACTACGCCACAGCAAGATTCAACACGATACTACTGAGGCTTTCCGAGGATCCCGTCATGCTGGATGAATTCATGCCAGAAGCAAGGGATTGCTTTGACGCCATACAGTCATTCTACACGAACACACAGAGACTGATCACATGGCCGTGGATGTTCAAACCTGTTGCGAAAGTCATGCTACACGGCATAGGCACCAGGAGGATTCCAAAGATAAAGAGACTGCTGGACAAGGTGAATAATTACAAGAGGAAACCAATATTTGGCGAAGACACAGTATGATCAGCAACTGGCTACTGTGGGCCATTCCACACCAGTACGTGAGGAGATATCTTTTTACCCTGTGGGTGGTCATGTTCTTCCTACCGGGTTACGTGTTGGGATTGCAATTCACGAAATTTGGCTTCGTGATAAATTTATTATGGTATGACTTGATCTTCTATGGTTGGGTCAGAGTAAAACAACAGTTAGGAGATGACGAATGAAAGCAGTAGTATGGAGCAAACCGGGTTGCCCACAGTGTGTGAGTGCAAAACAGTTATTGAAAACAAAAGGCATAGAGTACGAAGAGAAGAACATAGCAGAAGGTCACAAGATCGAGGACCTACTGGCACTGGTGCCCAATGCAAAGACCATGCCTCAGATCTGGTTGGATGAGGAACACATCGGTGGATACTCGGATCTACAGAAAAAATTGAATGAAATGTAATTTCCCAATCACAGAAATTAATTTTAAATTTAATACGTTTGGCACCGGTGAAATCACAGTTCAAATTAACAAGCAATGCATAAAAGACTTTCCAATATCAGGGGATAGTCTAAGAACCAAGAACACAATAGATATCAGTTTTTCTAAAAGAGATCCGTCCGATCAAGAATCATATGCCACACTAGATAGATTTACGATCAACGGCAAAGATTTTACTAGTGATCTTAAAGTTGTAGAGTACGACGTGGATCCTTCTAAACATCCAGAGGCTGATCCCACAATAAAAAGTAATTTATATTTCGGGTACATAGGCAAAATAAGTTTCGAGCTAGAACAGGACGATACCTTATTAACAAAAGCCGCATGGGAATTAGCAGACAAGGAATTTGAATATGTAAAATGGCCCATGAAAGGGGACACTTTCAGAACAAAGGACTTTGATACCATGCATAGAGATGCACGGTTCATGTTTGTCGGAGTACACAATCTAAAAATAAATCCAATTACCGATCTATACGAAAATAAAACTCTCAAGGAATTGCGTGAGCCTATAGATATATCAACCAGTAGAATAAAATTAGAAAAATGGCTAGATGCTAGTAGTAGATTTAAATTACATAATCTAAATACATTTAGTCATTTTACATTGTCAACGGGTGTACAAGAATCGTTGCAGTCTTTTATATTTAGAGCAGATAACTTGTTCGTCACAAAGAAAAATTTCGAAGGGAATGGAGAAATGCTTGAAGGGAAAACAGTAAAAGTATTTGATCTGTTAACAGAAAAAATAATCCCTCAAAGTTCTGTGATAATCGAAATACCTGCTCCGTGGTATGATACAAAAAAATTAATGTCGTTTATCAAAACAGCCAAAAGGCAAAAATGCAAAATAGCCATAGACGCAACATGGTTGCCAGTAACAAATGAACCAATCGACTTAGACTTAACGAACGTAGATGAATTTTATTTCAGCATGAACAAAGCATGGCCTGTAGATAATTTCCGCCCGGCATTCAGGTGGTCAAGAGAATATGTTCATGATGCTCAGACATTCGCTACTCTGAATTGTACATATCCTAAAGCAGGATTTCAAATATTTTTCCAGTTAATAGACCAAGTCGAGGTCGATTGGACATATAATTATTTCAAAGATCATGCTAACGAACTCTGCAAAACTTTCAATTTAGAAAAAACAAATATCCTTTGGTTTACTAAAAGACAAGACAAAATAAACATAAAGAAACACATCAGCGAGCATTACCATCTAGAAGAATTTGTGTCGTTGGTAAAATTGTTACAACACAAAAAAAAATATTTCTGGTAGTTGATGGATAAATATTGGAGTAGCGCCATACTATGACGCCGGATGCAACAGGACGCCTGAGCAAATGCTCTTTACTGTAAACAGAACGCCCTTCCGTACGCAATTTCTTGCTAACATTCACAAAACAAGTTATAATAGTAAGATGAAGAAAAGAGTTGCATTATTGATAGCACCGAGGATACAGGACGACTTTGGATATACCCCTGCGGGTGCGGCTCTAGTAAAAGCATCTATCATTAAAGCTGGACACGAATGCAAAATATTTGATTTTAACGCAGAACTAGACTCGTCCTTTGTTGAGCAACACGAAGAATTGGTACCTATAGACAACTGGTTTTTGAATCATAATTTTTATTCTGAAAAGGTCTTTGCAAAAATATTAGAACTAGCAAACAAATGGGTGACCATGGTCTTGGAGTACAAGCCAACCAACGTTGGTATTTCTGTTTTTTCATACAACTCCCAAAGAGCAACACTGTTGTTAGCAACATTGATCAAATCAAGAGATCCCGGAATAAACATTTTTATGGGAGGCGCAGGATTAAACACAGACAACAACTTTGGTCCTTTCTGTATGGAACAAAAAGTTATGGACAGTTGGATCAGAGGCGAAGGAGAACTTTCGGTACAAGCATATTTGAAAGGGGATATGTCTCATCCAGGGATCAATGGTATTCCTCCAAAACAAATTGACAAAATTAACGATCTAGAATTCCCAGACTACAGTGACTACGAGTTAGCATCATACACTAATAAAAAAGGCCTAGTGGCTTTACCCATCACAGGATCAAGGGGGTGTGTTAGAGCATGTACGTTCTGTGACATTGCAAGTATGTGGCCCAGCTACAAATATAGATCCGGACACAGTATTGCTACAGAAATAAAAACCCAAGTTAAGAAGTACGGAGCAAAAGCGTTTAGATTCACAGACAGTCTCATCAACGGTTCAATGAAAGCATTCAGAGACATGACTCATGAGCTGTCTACTTACAGGAAGTCACTTAAACCGGAAGACAGATTCATATGGGATTCGCATTTCATAGTTAGATCAAGGAAGCAAATGCCTCCGGAAGATTTTGTAAAAATGGCCGAGAGTGGTGCTGGAACATTATTGATAGGAGTTGAATCAGGGAGCCCAACAGTCAGGGAACACATGAAAAAAGGGTACACAGACGAGGACCTACATTACAGTTTAGGTGAGATATTCAAGAACAACATAAAAGTTAGGTTCCTTATGATCATAGGCTATCCTACAGAGACAGCAGAAGACTACCAACAGACTTTAAGATTTTTTGACAAGTATGCTGAGTATGGAAGGAAAGGATTAGTCGAGGAAGTAAACCTAGGACTTACATTAAACTTATTACCCAACACCCCTCTCTACGACAATGCAGAAAAGCATGGACTGGAAACAACAAAGGATCACATCAACGACTGGGTATGCTCACAGAACCCAACTCTAGATTTCAAAGAGAGATTGAAAAGAAGGATAGAGGCACAGTATCATGTTGAAAAATTAGGTTACAAAGTTTTTGAATCAAAAAATTATGTTCGTGCCCTATCGATAGCTTGGTCGGAGGTAGAGACCATGTCTAAAGGAAAAATTACAAAGGTAGATGCTTCTAAGATAAAATTTGACAGGGAGAAAGGTGTGTTAGAATCGAAAGATTTTGACCCACTGAGGACTTACTAATGAACATACAAATAAAATTAGAACCCACGTTCTCGATCAAATGGCCTAACCTACGTTATACCATAAACAACAAGATAATTTTTGACGGGGAATGTAAGCCCAACAATGAAAAATATCATGTCATTGACACCGACATAACTGATTTTATAGAAAAACAAAATCAAATCATCATAGAGCATTACGATAAATCCGGGAGGGAGACATTAGTGGACTCAAACGGAGACATTATATCTGACCGGGCATTAATACTTAGATCTATAAGGATAGACGACTCCCACATTCCTGAAGTGATCCTGCACGATAAACCTTTTAAAATTAATTGGACTGATGAACAGTTGAAGGAAACCAAGGATAGACCAGAATACATCAAAGATAACTTGTATTTTGGTTACAACGGAGTTTATAAATTTACTTTCAGCAACAACAGTGCTAGAGAACATTTTATCAATCTTTTAGAAAAAGAACGGATAGCAAATGTGCGTAACAAGAAAGAAATTGTTCGCCCCGATGGTAAGACCGTTGAAGCTTTCGAGTTCACCGGAACACTGGTAGACAGCAATGAATCAGAAACAGTAACCATCGAGCAACTATACAACAGGATAAATGACGAAGATTAAATTACTGTTAGACACCGAATACAAAAAGACCGCACCCACATGCAGTATAAGATCATCTATGGATATGAAAGAATTTGTTTTAAACAGTAAACATAATGAAATCGATTGTGAATTTGAGTTGCTCGACTACGACTTCATACATATACAATTTACGAATAAGGATGACACAGATGACAATGTTATAATCATTCGGAAGATCGTGATAGACGAAATAGACATTCAACATTTTATGTACAAAGGTTCATTTGAACCTATATATAATGTAGATTGGTTTAACAAGCAGGATCCAAAACCGCCTAGCATATACAGTCCTTGCACTGAACTACGACACAACGGTACATGGAAACTTAAAATTAAAAAACCTATTTGGAAAATGATGTTAGAAAACTGGATGAACGATGAACGATAATATACCAAAATTATTAAAAGATGCTATACATGAAAATAGCTACGACATAGATGTCTTAACAAAAAAACTTAAAATACCTTGGCTTAAATTAGACATGGAGTTTGATAAGCCAACGGATAGTGAACTTTTAAATTTATACTCTAAAAATAACTGGAGAGAAAAATGGCAGTTCCCAGACAACAAAAATAGATCGTATCAAGTGAAAGGCTGGAACGGTGATATTTTATTTGGCCCTACTGACTGGGACTACTTTATGAAGTTAAGTGCAGAGGAATTTGAGTTGCATAACAGCGACGAAGATAGTAGGTGTAAAAAACTTAGGAATAGAACGAAGTACGATTGGTTTGTAGATGACGAGAACTATGTCAAGAAACAAGTAAAAAAATACATACCCAATGACTCTGATATAAATCTAGTGAATTCCTATAGCTTGCCTGCTAATGGTTATGTTTTCCCTCACAGAGATTATGCTTTAGATGACATGGGATTAGCAAAAATTTACATAGCTTTGAGGTGGCCAAAAAATAATGTGTTTGGCATGTATGGTTGTGGTAATATACCAATAAAAGAAGGTGATGTATTTTTAATAAACAACTACACATTACCACATTGGGTATGTAACCGGAGTGACGAAGAAAGGATAGTGCTAGATATTAGTGCAAATCTTCATTCCCCTATTATAAAGGATAAAATAATAGAAGCATTTAAAAAAACTTTTGGTAGTTGACAAATACCAATATCTAATATAGAATAAAGTATAGGAGAACAAAATGATAAAACAAGCACTAGTAAAGAAACTCGAAGGTGACATTGAAGTTGCGAAAGCAGACCTACAAGTATTCCTGGCAAATCCGATCGGTGTAGCAGAACACATCGACTACGTGGTGACAGCCGAGAAGAAACTTGAAGCACTCGCACACGCTGAAGACAAGTTACAATCACTGAAAAATTTATAGTGGCATACTCGGTCAACGACAAATGCATAATGTGTAAGCACACTGACTGCGTTGAGGTGTGTCCGGTGGACTGCTTCTACGAGGGAGAGAACATGCTGGTCATAAACCCAGACGAGTGTATCGACTGCGGGGTGTGTGAGCCGGAGTGTCCAGAGGACGCCATACTGCCAGACACAGACCCAGAGGGGAAGAAGTGGGTAGAATTCAACAACACATGGTCACTGAAGTGGCCAGTAATAACAACAAAGAAAGATTCATTGGATCCTGATAACAAACACAGGAATGAGCCAGACAGGCTCAACAAGTATTTCCAGGACAAATAATGGATCAAGGGAAGATAACAAATGAAGAACAAATACAAAGACAAGAAGAAATCAAAGTGGCAAATACAGAGGGAGAAGGACGTGAGCAAGGGTTCACATTTTGATCCAGAGATACACCAGCTGGGCAGGGAAGGCTACGGATTCCAGATGAAACGGGACTACAAGTCCACACCAGAGGAAATGTCAGGCAAGAACCTACCTTTCACGTCAAACACGGACAAGGAAGAATGATAACAGACAAGATCACAGAGATGGGGGACAATCTTAGATTGTTAGAAGGACATGACAGATTGCATTACCTCATAGACAAAGCAAAGGACATGGAACCACTCCCGGAAGCGGCCAAGATCGATGACAACAGGATACGTGGATGTGCATCCAAGTTATGGATCATAGGTGGTGCCAAGGAAGATGGTACAATGATGTACCAAGTGGACGGAGATGCACACATCAGCAAGGGCACTGCAAAGATAGTGACAGACATAGTGAATGGAGAACCTAAGAACGAAGTTGCCGATCTCACTGTAGAAAGTTTCACACCGTTAGGGATAAAAGAACTATTAACGATGCAGAGACAGAACGGACTGGGAGAACTAATCAACAGAATAATAAGGATAGCACATGATTGATATGCCAGAAGGATGGGTGCCAAATGACAGTGCATCTGTTGACCCACAACTAGAAACAGATCTAAAAGACATCAAGGAACATCCACCAACACAGGAAGAACTGATGCCTAGCATAGTTGAGAAACTCAAGGAGTGTTATGATCCCGAGATAAGTGTGGACATATACAACCTGGGACTGATATACGATGTAAAAGTAACAGAGGACCGGACGGTGCACGTGCTGATGAGCCTCACCAGTGCATTCTGTCCAGCGGCAGACATCATACCAAAAGATGTCATGGACAAGGTAGAAAGCATATCAGGTCTCAAATGCAAGGTCAAGATAACAATGCAACCACAGTGGGGTCGTGAGATGATCAATCCCGAGGTCCGTGACCTGATGGGATTGTAATGACAGTAGAACTTATAGATAGCATGGGCACTGACCTGTCCGTTGTCAATGCGGCACGGGTAAGTTACAGCAAGACCAAAAAAACATTCGAGGCATCAGATGAGAAACTGATCAAGTACCTAGCAGAGCACGAACACTGGTCACCATTCGCACACGCAAGCCTGCAGTTCAGGATCAAGGCTCCCATCTTTGTTGCAAGGCAACTTGTGAAACACCAAGTGGGGTTGGTATGGAACGAGGTCTCAAGACGTTACGTGGACCATGCACCAGAGTTGTACAAGCCAGACTCATGGAGGGGCAGACCACAGAATTCAAAACAGGGTTCGGATGGAGAAGTCAAACTGGACCAAACAATAGAACACAACATGGAGACCACGATGGAGAGCTGTCTGATACTGTACAACAGTCTGTTGCAGAAGGGTGTTGCACCAGAACAGGCACGCA
>Ga0209830_10004314_pt1 | contig 10407 bp, 11 predicted proteins | sample ArcticOcean_MG_C_12_FD_187439 | JGI IMG/M metagenome (GOLD analysis project Ga0209830, IMG submission 187439) | Marine microbial communities from western Arctic Ocean - ArcticOcean_MG_CB8_130 (SPAdes) (version 2) | ecosystem: Environmental > Aquatic > Marine > Oceanic | place: Arctic Ocean...
TTTAATGGTTGCACTGCTTGTAATCGGTTTAGGAAAGATTGCAGATGGTGTTTTTTATGTAAAAAAACCCAAAAACCCTGGATATCAAGTTGAAGTAGAAAGCCAATTGACTTCCGGAATCTCTCAAGCCGCTGAAGTGGAAAAAATTGATATTGTCGCATTTATGGCATTGGGTGATGTGGCAAGTGGAGAAAAAATATTTAAAAAATGTGCAGCATGCCACTCAATAAATAAAGGTGGGAAAAATAAAATTGGCCCCGCATTATACAATGTTGTTGGGAGAGCAGTTGGTGGTGTGGATGATTATAAATATTCTAAAACTTTAGCTTCATACGATAAAGAGTGGACATTTGAGGAATTAAATGGATTCCTACAAAAACCTGCTTCTTATTTAAAAGGAACTAAAATGTCTTATGCTGGTTTAAGAAAAGAAAAAGATAGAGCTTCTATAATTAAATATTTAAATCAAAACAGTGATAGCCCTAAGCTGCTACCTTAGCTTGCCAAAACAATACAACAAGATACTTTTTTGAACATGCACTCTATTAAGTGCCTGTAGCCATACTTTTGAATTTTTACCTAGAAAAACTTCACTCGAGACTTCTGTGCCTCTTGGTAGACAATGTAAAAAAGTTGCATCCTTTTTGGCAAAGCTCATTAATTTAGAGGTAATTTGAAAATTCTCAAAATCCTTAATTTTTTTAGTTTTATTAACTTTATCATTTAAAGAAATAACTTTATCTGAAAAAATAACATCAGCATTTTTAGCTGCTTTTTTTGCATCATTAAAAATATTAATTTTTCTTTTATTATTTTTTACCCAATCTAATACAAATTTTTTAGGTTCATAATTTTTAGGACAACCAATGCTTAATTTAAAAGAAAACTTAACCGATGCTGCTATTAAACTATTAAGAACATTGTTTGAGTCTCCAATCCAACAGATATTTAATTTAGAAATAGGTTTTTTTTTAATCTCTTCAACTGTAAAAATATCGGATAAAACTTGCGTTGGGTGTGATGACGGACTCAACCCATTAATAACGGGTACTGTTAAATACTTACTAAATTCCTCTATTTTTTTATCACTGTTAGTTCTCAACATAAAACCATCAGCATAAGTTGATAAAATTCTTGCTGTATCAGCCAAACTCTCTCCTCCTTTTCCAAGATGCAGTTCATTAGCTCTAAGAGTGATGGTTCCACCACCTAATTGCTTTATAGCAAGGTAAAAACTTAGTCTTGTTCTAAGACTTGATTTTTCAAACATTTGAATAAGCAATTTTCCTTCTAAAGGCTTATCTTTATCAATCTCAAGAGTGCTCAATTTCTTTCTTTTATCTTTTCTTTTTTTTGCATCAGTTACAATTCTTCTAAGGTCTTTTGCAGATATATCTTTAAGAGTAATAAAATGATTCATTGTTATTTTTGGCTTAAACAAACCTTTTTGATAATCTTTATGGCTATATCTATTTCTTGTTTTTTAACATTAAGTGGGGGTAGTATTCTTATAACATTTTCTGCAGCTCTAAGAGTCAATAATTTATTATCCATTAATTTTTGAATAAATTTTGTTTGATCATTGTGTAACTGTAATCCTATCAATAAACCAACACCTCTCACTTCTTTAATTATCTTTGGAAAGTCTTTTTTTAATTTATTCAACTCAGAATGAAAATATTTTGATAATTTTGTCACGTTAGCAAGAAATCCCTTTTTAAATATTTGATCTAAGACTGCGTTTCCGACGGACATTGCTAATGGATTTCCACCAAATGTTGAGCCATGAGTTCCTGCTGTCATTCCAGAAGCTACTCTTTTATTCATTAAAACTGCTCCAAGTGGAAAGCCACCTCCAATACCCTTTGCTATTGGCACAATATCAGGTTTAATTTTTGAGCTTTCAAAAGCAAAAAAATTTCCAGATCTACCTATTCCACACTGAACTTCATCCAAAATTAATAAAATTTTTTTTTTATTGCAGAGTTTTCTTAATCCTTTTAGACACCAATCTGGAATAACCTTAATTCCACCTTCTCCCATAATAGTTTCAACCATAATTGCAGCTGTTCTGCTGGTTACAGAGCTCTTTAGTGATTTATGGTTTCCAAATTCAAAATGGTCAAATCCATCAACTTTTGGGCCAAAACCTTCTGTCATTTTTTTTGATCCACTAGCATAAATTGTAGCCAGTGTTCTTCCATGAAATGAATTTTTTACACAAAGAATCCTGTTTTTTTTTATCTGTCCTATTGAATAAAAATATCTTCTAGCAACTTTAATTGCAGCCTCTGTTGCTTCTGCTCCACTGTTTTGAAATATAACAAAATCAGCAAAAGTTTTTTTTGTTAATCTTTGAGCTAATTTTTCACCTTCTGGAATTATAAATGCATTAGATACATGCCAAAGTTTTTTTGATTGTTTATTAATTGCTTTTATTAAATATGGATTGGCATGTCCTAAAGAATTAACTGCTATCCCCTGAACAAAGTCTAAATATTTTTTTCCATTAATTGAGTAGAGAAAGCTTCCTTTCCCATTTTTAAATGAAATTTTTTTTCTATTATAATTATTTGCTAAAGCACTCATATTCTAAGATTTAATTTTATAACCTTTTTTGTAAAGAAAAAAAGCTAGATACCACATTACAACACTTAAAATTGTTAAATAAATTAATCCTATGCTTGTTGACCCATCTGACTTTCCTAAAAAACCATATCTAAATCCATCAATCATATAAAAGAATGGATTAATATGGCTAATAATTTGAAAAAAATTAGGAAGTTTGCCTATAGAATAAAATACTCCAGACAAAAAACTTAGTGGAGTAATAATAAAATTTGTAACTGTTGCTGTATGATCAAATTTTTCAGCCCAAAGACCAGTGATAAAACCTAAACTTCCTAAAATGAAAGCACTTAAAAATCCAAAAATAAAAATATAATAAATATTATTTATGGGTATCTCTACTATTAAAGAAAAAACACCTATTGAAATTATTGCAATTAAAAAGCTCCTAGTAAGAGCGGCTAATATGATTGCCATTGTAACCTCAAGCGCTGATAATGGTGCGTAAAGCATATCAACAATATTTCCTTGAATTTTTCCTATCATTAAAGAGGATACAGAATGACTAAAAGACTGAGTCAGTATGCTCATTGCAATTAACCCGGGTGCTAAGAAGCTAATAAAAGAATAGCCAAACACATCTTCTCTATTATTTCCTAACGCTAGAGACAAAACAGATAAAAATAATAAACTTGATACAAGTGGAGATAGTAAAGTTTGCTGCCAAACTACCAAAAATCTATTACACTCTTTAAGCCATAGGCTTTTAAAGCCAATCCAATTTATAAAACCAAATTTTCTAACACCTAATTGATATTTTTTATTTAATTCAACCATAAGTAATCATTTATAATTTTTTAATTATTTGTGTACAAAACAAAATTATCTATTGTTTTTTTTTAATACTTGTGTGATCTATATATAGTTATAAAATTTAATTAATATACTAAATATAGTTTATGAGCTGGAACGAAGAAAAAGTCGCTAAATTAAAAGAACTTTGGGGCAAGGGAAGTACCGCTAGCCAAATTGCTGGAATTATTGGAGGACTTAGTAGAAATGCAGTTATTGGTAAAGCTCATAGATTAAATTTATCTTCAAAATCTAGATCAATGATCTCTAACTCAAGCAAAGGCTTAAAAAATAACTTAGAAGAAAATGATTATAAACCAAGACACGACAAAAAAAGTAAATTTAAATCTTTGATTATCGAAAAAGATTTTGAACCAGAAAACCCAAAAAAATTAGAGGAACTGGATGAGAACTCATGCAAGTGGCCTGTCGGACATCCAGAAGAAGAGACGTTCTATTTTTGTGGAAGATCATCTTTAAAAGATTTTTCATATTGTAAACTTCATTTACTTTATGCTTATCAGCCTAAGGGTAAAAAAGAAGAGCCTGTTGATAAAGATGAGGAAGTTCCCCAGTATATTAAAAAGAAAGCTAATACAGCTTAAAAGTATTTTCTTTAAAACTAATCTTTTTTTCTATTTTTTTTTCAATGGATCCAATAATAGATTTAACAATCAAATATACTAAGAATGAAAATACTAAAGTATAAGTAATGTTAATTATGATAAATTAATTATGTATCTTTAGTTTAAAAATTTCTATTAAAAATTTGCTGGATTATATTTTTTTGTTGAAAACTGCCCACCTTCTCGCCACATATAACAGTATTTTTCAACCTCCTGTTCAAATATTTTTGTACTAGGAAGCCCTATATCAGAGTTAGTTTGGTATTTTTTAGATGGGATATTGTCATATTTTAAAAGTTTAAGTTGATCTAATGTTAATAACGGTTTCGGAAATATTTGAAATAAGTTTGCTGATATTTTTGCAACAAAAAAAGGAAGTGGAATTAAAATTCTATTCTTGTTGATAAGCTTTAATAGTTTTTTTAAAATTTCTTTCAATGAAATAGTTTCAGGTCCTACACATTCAATTATTTTAGAATTTATTTTTTTTAAAATAACATGACAAATAATATCTGTTAAATCAGAGCAATGAATTGGAGTAAATTTTGTATCTCCATTATAATAAAGAGGGAAAACAGGAAGTCTATTCAATAAAGTCATAAAATTTGTAGTGAAATTATCATCTACAGAATAAACTACCGATGGTCTTAATATTGTGGCTAATGGAAATTTTTTTTGAATATTGTTTTCACCTTCCAATTTACTTTTTGCATACTCTGAATTTATTGCCTCATTAATGCCTAGTGCAGATAAATGAATAAACTGTTCTACTTTATACTCCTTGCAAAGTTGAGCTAAAATAGATGGGAAAATAGAATGGATATTTTTAAAAGTATTACCTTTTCCGGTTTCATATAAAATACCAATTAAATTAATACAGATATCGGTTTTAGAAAAAAGTTTTCTAATTTTTATTTCATCGAAAATATTTGCTTCTAAAATATCAATGTAGCCTGCATTGGCTTGAGTTTTTATTACATAGCCTTTTTGGTGAAGGTTTCTAGTAACTACAGTAACTTTATAATTATTTTTAGTAAGCTTTCTGATTAAATGACGACCTATTTGGCCACTGCCTCCAAAAATTAGACAATTTTTTACTTTCATATATATATAATTAAAAATGAATATTAATATTAAACTTCACAAAGATGATCTACCAGATGATTTAGATTTAGGCAATATTATTGCAGTTGATGGAGAGTTCATGGGATTGAATGTAAAGCGAGATCCTTTGTGCCTTATTCAAATATCAAGTGGAAAATCAGATGCACATATTATTCAATTAGATCGATCAAGTTACAATTCTCCAAATTTGAAAAAACTTCTTTCAGATGAAAAAATAACAAAAATATTTCACTACGGCAGAGCTGACATAGCTCACATTAAATACTATTTAAAGACAGAAACAAAAAATATTTTAGATACAAAAATCGCTTCTAAGCTAGCACGGTCTTATTCTGATAGTCACTCTCTTAAAACTTTAATCAAAGAATTTATTAATATTGACGTAAGTAAACAATTTCAGAGTTCGGATTTTGGTGGTGAACTATCACCTGCACAACTTAAATATTGTGCTAATGATGTTATTTATTTGCACAAAATACATGAAGAATTAAACAGCATACTTATTAGAGAAAAAAGAATTGACCTATACAAAAATTGCTTAAAATTTTTGAAAACTAGAGTAGATCTTGATTTGGCTTTATTTAAAGATGATATATGGGCTCATTAAATGAAAAAAAAAATTATAAAAAAATTGCAAAAAATGTAATTGATATAGAGATAAGAGCACTAAAAAAATTAAAAAATTCTATAAGCAGTTCTTTTAACGAAGCTGTAGAAGCGATAGCAAAGTGTCAATCAAAAGTAATTTTGTGTGGGGTTGGAAAAAGTGGCCTTATAGCTGCTAAAATTTCTGCTACCTTATCTTCCGTTGGAACGCCTTCGTTTTCTCTTTCTGCAAATGACTGCTCTCATGGAGACTTAGGCAGTATTTCAAAAAAAGATGTGTTGATTTTAATAAGTTATTCAGGATCTACAGAAGAATTAAACAATATTATTAAGTATGCAAATAGAAATAAAATTACATTGATTGGTATTATGTCTAAAAAAGATTCCGTTTTATATAAAGCGTCAGATATTAAGCTTTTTATACCTGAGGTTACTGAGGCTGGTCTAGGAATAGTTCCAACTTCTAGCACAATTTGTCAACTGAGTATTGGAGATGCGCTTGCTGTCGCTACGCTAAATAAAAAAAATATAAGTAAAAAAGATTTTAAAAGATTTCACCCCTCTGGAAACTTGGCCATAAAACTTAAAACAGTTGAGGATTTAATGTCTATAAAAGAAAAAATACCTTTTATAAGTGAGGAATCTTCGATGAAATTAGCCTTAAAAATTATTACAATAAAAAAACTTGGAACTTTAATAGCTATAAATAAGAAGGGCAAAACAACTGGTATAATTACAGACGGTCAAATAAGAAGAATAATTCAAAAAAATGATAATCTGTATAGTTTAAAGGTTAAAAATGTAATGACTAAAAATCCTATCAAAATCAATAAAGATATACTTGCCATAAAAGCTCTGTCCATTATGAATGAAAATAAGATTACATCATTGTGCGTTTATAGTTCTCTAAATAAAAATAAAACTATTGGAATCGTTCATATTCATAACATTTTAGAAGTTGGCATTGGATAACAATTAATGAACAAAAAAATACTTTTACAGTTTTTTTTAATCTTAACTATTTTTCTTACATGTTTTATTTTTTATAAATTATTTTTTACAGATCCCATTGAAGAATTAGAAAATATAGAAAATGATCAATGGAAAATTAAAAATCTAATAAAACAAGGTACCAACCAGATGAATGGTATCGTTTACAATTCAACATATTTAGATGACAATAATTATGTCATTAAAGCCAAATTTGGTGAGTTTAGTGCAGATGATCCTAGCCTCATGTTGTTGACAAATGTTACAGGAACAATATTTCTTAAAAATTCAGAAGTAATTGAGATTTCTTCAGAAAAAGCTAGATACGACAGTGTGAGTTATAACACTAATTTTTCTGAGAATGTATTAATTACTTTTAAAGATCATCAAATTAATTCGGATAACTTCGATTTGTTTTTTGATAAAAAACTTAGTACAATTTACAATAATATAATTTATAAAAACTTAAATACTATACTTCAAGCAGATAAAATTGATATTGATTTAATTACAAAAAATTCTAAAATTTATATGTTCGATAAATCAAAAAAAATTAAGACTAAAATTTTAAACTAATGGGAATAATAAAAAAATTTAGAATAAAATCATTTAAACTTAATAATCCAATGATAAAATTGGAAAAAATATCTTTATCATTTAAAAATAGAAAAATTTTAGATAATATTAGTTTTTCTATTAATGAAGGTGAAATACTCGGTCTATTAGGACCTAACGGAGTGGGTAAATCAACTATATTTAATTTAATAACTGGATTAATTAAACCTGACTATGGATTAATTACTATTAAATCAACTAAAGTGAATAATTACCCAATATACTTAAGAACTAAAAAATTCAAGATTGGGTATGTTCCTCAGCATGGTGGATATTTTCACGATTTAACTCTTATGGAAAATTTAATTGCAATAGGAGAGATTTTAGTTCCAGATATAAAAATTAGAAATGAAAAAATAAACTCCTTGATAGCAAAATTTGAACTAGACTCTTTACGTGATATTAGGGCATCCTATTTATCTGGAGGTCAAAAAAAAAAGCTGGTAATAGCTTTATCGTTGTTAGGTAATCCTAAAATTCTACTTCTTGATGAACCATTTGCTGCTTTAGATGTGTTAACAATTAAGATGTTACAAGAAATAATTGTTAATTTACAAAATGAGCACAATATATCAATAATATTATGTGATCATCAGGCCAGAGACCTACTTAACTGTGTAGATAATGCTATCGTTCTTTCAAACACTAGAATAATCGCACAAGGTACACCCTCGCAATTGGTTAAAGACATTGCGGCCAAAAATGCTTACTTTGGCGAATCTTTCACGATTAGTTAATTCTAAATTGACATGAATAACTTATTAAAAATAAATAAAAAAATTGAGTCTTTTGATCAAAAAATAAATGTCACAGGAGATAAAAGTTTAAGTATTAGATGGGTTCTACTGGCCTCTCAAGCAAATGGTAAATCTAAGGCTTATAATCTTCTAATGTCTGAAGATGTCCTTGCTGCAATAGAATCTATAAAAAAATTAGGAATAAAGGTTAAAATATATAAAAATTATTGTGAAATTATAGGTAATGGAATTAATGGCTTTAAATATAAAAAAAATTTAATAATAAATGCACGAAACTCAGGCACACTAGGAAGATTAATACTTGGTCTATTAATCAAGTCACCAACAAAAATAGAATTAATTGGAGATGAAAGCCTATCTAAAAGAGATTTTTCAAGAGTAACGATACCTTTAAAAAAATTTGGTGCCAAGTTTTACTATATAAAAAAAAATAAGTTACCGTTATCAATTCTTGGTTCAGAATCAGTTAAAAATATCAACTATTTAGAAAACAAAGGTTCTGCTCAATGTAAAAGTAGCATTATGTTTGCGGCACTAAATTCATCTGGAACAACATCAATAAAAGCAAAAAAATCAAGGAACCACACTGAATTACTTTTTAAATATCTAAAGATACCAATGAAAGTAAAGACAACTAATAAATATGACTTTATAGAAATCAAGCAGCCTAAAAAGATTTCAGCATTTAATTATCAAATTCCTGGAGATATAAGTTCTGCTTCTTTTTTTATAGCGTTAACAATCTTAGCAGGTAATTCGAAGTTATTAATTAAAAATGTAAATATCAATCCCTCAAGAACTGGTGTTATAACAATCTTAAAAAAAATGGGAGCCAAAATATTTCTAAAAAATCAAAAAAATTATAGGGGTGAAAAAATTTCAGATATTTTAGTTAAAAGTTCAAAAAACCTTAGGGCGATAAATTGTCCACCAGAATTAAATAGTAGCGCTATAGATGAATTTTTGATTATCTTTTTAATGGCCGCTAGAGCAAAAGGAATTTCTCACTTCAAAAATATTTCTGAGCTCAATCAAAAAGAAAGCCCGAGATTAAATTTGGCGTCTAAGATTTTAAATATGATGGGTGTTAAAACAGAATTAACTAAAGACTCAATTAAAATATATGGACAGCCTAATTTAGAAATAAAAAAACAAATCATAATTAAAAGTTATTTAAAAGACCATAGAATTTTTATGATGAGCACAATTGCAGCTTTAACTTTTGGGGGGCAATGGAAAATTCACAACAAAGATTCCATAAACACTTCATTTCCTTCTTTTCTTAAGATACTTAAAAACATAAGCAACAAACCTTTATGAGATTAAAAAATAAAATTAAAGTAGCAATAGATTCTCCAGCAGCAGCAGGAGCTGGAACACAAGCAAAATTAATTTCAAAATACTTCAATCTATTTTATTTAGATACAGGTAAAATTTATAGATTAATTGCAAACATTAAACTTACTCAAGCTAAAAAATATAGTTACTCTTTAATAAAAAGCAAAATGAGCAGACTAAGCATGAAGGATTTGCAAAATAAAAAATTATTATCTGATGAAATTGGTACAATGGCCTCCATAATATCAAAAGATAAAAAAATTAGAAAACTTGTTCATGCATTTCAGATTAAAAGTGCTTATCACCCACCCAAAAAATATAATGGCTCTTGTTTAGATGGAAGAGACATAACTTATAAAATAATTCCTGATGCTGAGTTTAAGTTTTTCATAACTGCAAATACAAAAACTAGAGCTTTAAGACGATTTAAAGAGTTGAGAAAATTAAATGGGAAAATATCACTTAGAGATGTGTTAAAAAGTATCAAAAAACGTGATAAAAGTGATTATAATAGAAAAGTTTCACCTCTCAAGAAAACCCAAGATTCGATCTTGATTAATACAACAAATTTAACTAAAAGATCATGCTTTTTAAAAATTAAAAAAATTATAGATAGGAAACTAAAAGCTTAATGGAAATTTATAAAGACCTTTCAAACCCTGCCTCAAAAGAATTCGAACAATTATTAAATTCACAATTTACAAAAACAGAAAACGTTGAAGAAGGAAAAGTAATTACCGGTGTAGTAAACAAAGTAACAAACAACTTTGTATTTCTTGAAGTACAAGGCTTAAAATCCGAACCTATACTGGACATCAACGAGTTAAAAAGCATGGGTATGCTTGATAAAGCCAAAATAGGTGAAAAAATTTCAGTTCTTCTTGAAAGATTAGAAGATAAAAAAGGTGAAGTATTGGTGTCAGCTTCTA
>Ga0209830_10004316_pt1 | contig 10400 bp, 7 predicted proteins | sample ArcticOcean_MG_C_12_FD_187439 | JGI IMG/M metagenome (GOLD analysis project Ga0209830, IMG submission 187439) | Marine microbial communities from western Arctic Ocean - ArcticOcean_MG_CB8_130 (SPAdes) (version 2) | ecosystem: Environmental > Aquatic > Marine > Oceanic | place: Arctic Ocean...
GTGGTCCGGCGGAGCGTGTCCAGGCGTACCTTCGAGCAGACCTGGGATAGTATCGAATTGTCTCTTGACTTCTTTCACCATCTCCATAGCGGCGACACCGACGGACTTCATGGTCATCGCACTGAACCAATATGGAAGCATGGAACCGATGAGTAAGAATGAAAATACGCATGGATTGAGCAAGTTCACGCCGTTTTCGAGAACTTTTGATCTCGTCACAAACGCGGCGGTTAATGCCAAGGAAACCAACGCAGCGGAACCGATTGCGAAACCTTTACCGATCGCCGCAGTAGTGTTACCAGCAGCATCTAAAGCGTCAGTCTTATCTCTGACAGATTCTGGGAGTTCGGCCATTTCCGCGATACCGCCGGCGTTATCACAAATTGGACCGTACACGTCAATCGCGAGACACGTTGGTAACGTACCGAGCATACCCAACGCGCACAAAGCGACGCCGAACATATCAGCCATAGAAAATGCAATGAACACACATGTCGCAAGCATTGTAATTGGAATAACGCAAGATTTGTATCCCAACGCCAAGCCGTAGATGATGTTCGTCGCTGCGCCAGTTTCAGTCGAGCGAGCGAGTTCGCGCACTGGGGCGTATGAATGCGACGTGTAGTATTCAGTAACGAATCCAATGATTAAACCACCCCAAAGACCGGCAGCGATGCAAGCAAACGCGGCATGTGGGCCATTAGTAACGCATTTCGAGGAAACGACTCCATCAACGCAAGCGACGGCGAATGTTCTACCACCCAAGTAAAACTCTTGCGGCATGAAGATGCGGCATAAAGGATACGTACATACCGTCATCGCAAGAGTAGAAAATGTCAATTGCTTCTTCAACACTTGCTCGATAGATTGTTCGTTCTTCACTGGATCCAAATCCGTGGCAATGAACGATACCGCAGCGCAAGCGATAATACCAATGGACGAAATGTATAATGGAAACATTAAAGTATCCCATCCGGCTGAGACTAAATCGACTGACTCGGCTGAAATAACCAAAGCGGCGCAAGTCGCTTCGGCGAAAGAGCCGAACAAATCAGAGCCCATACCTGCAACATCGCCGACATTGTCGCCGACATTATCGGCAATCGTCGCCGGATTCCTTGGATCGTCCTCTGGGATATTGTTCACGACCTTACCGGCTAAATCGGCCCCGACATCGGCAGCTTTCTGCGTAGAATGAAAAAAATTTAGTAATCACATAAATAATAAATATAAAAAATTGAACGAAACGTACAGTATAAATCCCTCCACCAACACGTCCAAACATGGCAATAGATGATCCGCCTAAACCGAAACCAGCGATGCATTCGAATAACTTGATCGCTTCGCCGTTAGCGATGTTAAACGCTCCAGAATAACAAATCATCATGAAATACATCACGAGTAATCCTAAACCGGATAACGCGAAACCCATAACGGCGCCGCCTCTAAACGCGCAATTGAACGACTCCTTCCAAGCCTCTTGCGTGTTATCCTTCGCAGCTTGCATAGTGCAACGCGCGTTCGAAAAAACGGCAATCATCATCCCGATATACCCCGAAACCATCGAAGTCACGCCTCCGACCAAGAACGCGAACGCCGTTAAACTCCCAACCTTGAAGTCCCACCCATCATCGGTCCTTGACACGAACACTGATATGAACGATCCAAACGCGATCAAGAAATAGACGCACATGCGATATTCAGCCGCCAAAAACGCCTTCGCGCCTTCCTGTATGTCCCTATAAATCTGCCTCAACTTCCTGTACTGATCGTTGTTCCCATTCGCGCTTGCACCGTTCTCTAGTTCGTCCCCGACGGATTCCATCCTGCGCATTAACAGATCATCGTCGTCCTGCCCCCTGGTCTGTCTGTACAGCTTTATTTGGTTGATTTTCTTGTACAAGTAGAACGAAAACGCGAGCGCGAATATTGCCGGTACGACGATCAGTAAAGATCCCATCGCTTCGTCCAAGAGAAGATCGGATGCGCTCGTCCGCCTCGTTTGCGTTTCACTGATGCCGTTGAGTAAATTTAAGGGCATATACTTTATCAGTGAGAACTATCGATCGAACTCGACCGCGCTCGAGATCTGTTTCGTTCTGCTCGAATAAGACGTTTAGCTCGCGTTATTCTGGATATCTCTATGCAGTACGGTGCACTTTTCCCTTGATGACTTTGCCGATTGAGGAAAGTATGAGAAATATAGGGAGGAATATTTTTTGCGTTGTAATCTATTTAGGGTTTCAACATGTACAGAACGACGTAGCGTGTTTCTACTGGGTACCACAGTAAAAGAAAAGAAAATTTATACTGCTATGGATGATAGTACGCACAAAGCCTGTTATTACTAACGCAGAGAGTGTGGTAATTAGGGGCAATCAAAGAAGAGCACTTCTTTGCGTCGATTTAGGAGTACTAATAACAAAGGTTTAAAAAGTTTACTGCTAAGGTTTTTGAGGGTGCCCGCTTTTCTGCTGCTGGCCATTTTTGTTAAATAAGGCTTCCTCTTCCTACGAAACGAAACGAAACGAAACGAAACGAAACGAAACGAAACGAACTCGCGCGACTTCTGGAATCGAATCGAATCAAAAAGAATAAAAAAAAGAAAAAGAAAATGTTTGGAGGCGCGAAGAGCGTGTCGTCGTTCAACGACGCCGTGAAGCAAATGCACGCGGATAACATGGGAACGATTGAGAAGTTGTTTTGGCACGACGATATTGGACGAGTACGATTTATGTTTTCGTCGCGTTTTGTTTATGTGCGCAGTGGTTAGTTATATTTTAGGAATCGCGTGCTTTTCCTTTAATACGTACTGACGCAGTAATCTCCAATCTCTTAATCTCTTAATCTCTTAATCTTTCGCTCTGTTTGATTATTCATGATAATAAACAACACGCGTAGTGCGTACTGAACGAATTGAGAGAATTTCCAGGGATTAAAATCACGCAAAACTCGAATAACGAACAAGTGCTCGAAATCAACGGCGATGAATTATTAATAAGCAGAAGAAAAAGAGATTTAGAAGCGCGATTGTCGATGTTTCCGAAGAATAAGTTACCGAAGATGAAGTTCATACAACAAACTGGAGAGGAGGAAGATTTGCGAGTGGACGAAAAGTGCAGAGATGAGAAGCAACGAGAATACGAACAAGCGGCGAATAAGGTAAAAGCTGCGGCGAAGCAAGGGAGAGTTACCGAGAAATTATCCGAAACGTTCTCAGTGCGCTTAGCGGAATGGATGGTTTGGCAAGTCATCTGTATTGAGAGAAACCTCGATAAAGCGTGCTTGAAAGGAGGGTCGAATCATGCGCAGATTAGAGACCTTGGAGGCGACGCAATAGAAGCTGGAAGCGAGTTCATTGAAATCGCGAAGCGTTTGCCACCAGATCAAGGACATTGCAGATATGGGTTGTTTAGACACGCTGCGAGGATTTTCAGGCAAGTCGCGACGATTGAAGACAGATATGATTTCACAAAGGCGGATATGAAGAAAATCCAAAAACCGTTCAAGGGCGGTTCTTCGGGCGGAATCTCTGGCGCAGCCGCGAACAACGTCGCGAATTTGTATTATTGGAAAGATGTAAATCCAGAAACGAAAGACGGCGATGCGTTGTACGGCGCGCCTGGAGCGAATTTTGCCGTAGCAAGACTTTGGTTGGAAAAAGGCGTTAAATACGGCGACGAAAACGCAAAGAGATCTCTCGCCGGTATGAAGATGCGAATAATGGCCGCGAAATCGGGCATTCCGGTCATGGATACTGGCATGGATAAGAAGACCGGTAAGCCTTTAGGATATATGGACTTGGATCCAAACGCTAAGAAGCCAACTGCTGAACAAGAAGAGTTGCAAAAGAAAGCAATGAAAGCTGGAACTGAAGCTTTAATGAAGAGAAAATATGCAAAAAAAGCTGATGCTGCTGCGAGGGACGAAAACGCTGGCACAAAAGGTGAATTCTTAAACGTAAAATGTATCGTCGATGGCCTCGTATCGAAACCGCATCTTAACGGTGAAGTTTGCGTCCCGTCGAAATGGAATCCAGACAAAGGACGTTACGCTGTGACGGATTTTGGCTACGGTGGATTATGGCTTAAGCCATCTTCTTTGATTCCAAAGACTGACTATTACGCTTCGAACAATAACGGCGGCAGTGATTCCGACGACGACGATGATGGCGATGATGACGACGACGATGACGATGACATTATTAGAAAATTACAATCGGCTGGCTTATCAGCTGGCGGAAAAAACTCGCGCGATTTGGAATATGTAAAATACTTTTAAGATAATTGTATATATTTGTATCGTACTAGTAGTATGTACAAAAGTGTACCCCAGTACAAATGATTCGATACCACATATACATACGGTCTATATACAACAAAACTCTCACACGATTTCGCCGTCCTCTGCCGCGTCTTGAATATCCAACACCATATCTTCGCATTCTTTTGTTTTTGCTAATTTCTTATCATTAGTATCTACTTTTGATATTATTGTTCTATTATTACTAATCGTTGCCTGATCTATTGTAGCTTGATTTACCGTTGTTCCCGTTGCCGCTAAAATGCTTTCATCACCATCATCATCATCTCCAGGCAGTTGAGAAATCGATGATAACGCTTTATCCAAAGCCTCTAAAGCTATGTTTGTTTCTTTCGTTTTAATCTTCTTCTTCTGTTCTAATCTTTCGATATCTTCCTCGATTTCTGCTAATATTTTAATCGATATCTCCTTCTCCGGTAATTCTTCAATCTCCTTTCGTAACGTTTCTTTTCTTTGCTCGGATTTCTTATCAATGTTCGATAATCGAACTTTTTGTTTCATCTCATCGACGACGCGTTCGACTTCGATTAACCTCTCTCGATACTCCTCGACTTCTTGTTCGTACGAATCGCCCTCGCGCGTGAACATCCTCTTCTGTTGCTTCATTTTCCTCACAACGTCTTGTTCGTATTTTAAAATCTCTCGTTCTAGACCATCTCTCGCCTCTTCAATCTCTCCATCATCGGCTTTTCTTTCCACCGTTTTGCCTAATTTCACGAACGCTTTGGCTATTAAATCTACGTGGCAGTCTTTACCAGGTACGCCGCTCATTTCTCCTCGTTTCATCGCTTCGTGTAATTCACGCATCTTCATCGCGTGAAGTTTTACTTTCTCTCGAGGAAGTAAAACTTTCGCGGGAATAGTTTCTGCTCCTTCTCCTCTCGCTTCTCCATTCTCAGCTTCGTTCATCGTTTTTTTCTGTCCAACTTTGTCCGCGTTATTCTCTTCGTTCCAATCACGAGCGGTGACTTTTTTTTTTTCCATTTCAACGTCTTCGACGCAAAAATCATCGTCAGGTTCGGGCGTTCGTTCTCGTTCGTCGATTCGATCGAAATCTGTTTTGTCTTTCTTCGCGGGCGCTAGCGAAGCCGATTCTTTGAACTTCCCATGCGCTCCTTGGCCTGCGCTATCTATTTCCATCTTCCTCCTCTTCTTCCTCTTCTTCTGTGTTGTGTGCTACTTTCTTCTTTTTCTTCAACATTTTATTCATTTAGGGTTTCATTTAAAAAATGAAACCCTAAACACGAGTTACTTTCTTAAGTACCTATTCGCCAGATTTTCTAAACACAAAAACTCTGTTACGCGAGTAAACATAATATAATAAACATATAAAGTACGAGTAAACAGCGAATCGGCAAATCGGAACGAAAATGGTCATGTTAGCCTCGAACTCCGGTATCATCGCGAAAGGAAACGCGATTGAACAAATATCGCAACAGATCCATCAACAAAAGTCGTCCCTAACGACGTTACTGATCGTATTCTTCACGGTGACAATCGTGCAAGTCGTGCACATGAAACATAAGATAATAGAGTCGTTTTCGGCATCGTTACCGAAGGAGAACCAAGCGGCGTATGCGTGTACGTTCTCTGCCCTGTGTGGATGCGTTGCGTTGATATACGCCGTGCAATTAGCAAAGTCAGGTATTTCACATTTTTTATGAATCAGATGATGTTAACGATTTAACTCCTTTTGTTTGTTACTTATTGTTCGATACGAAACGAGACAGTGTTAGCGCAACCGCAAGGGAATCAGAAGATGATCGAGATCGCGTTAGCGATACAGGAAGGATCGAAGGCGTTCTTGGCGACGGAGTATAAATGGTTATCAGTGTTTTGTGTGATTGTTTTTATGTTCGTAAGCGTTGGGATTTCGTTCGCGTGCGCCGTATGCTTTTTGTTCGGAGCCGCGTTGAGCGCGGCGACTGGATGGATGGGGATGAGTATTGCCGTGAGAGGGAACGTGAGGACGGCGGCAGCGGCAGTTCACGGGTTAGACCCTGCTTTAAGGGTCGCGTTTAATACTGGCACAGTGATGGGGATGCTAGTCGTCTCGTTCGGTATTCTAGGTTTGGCAATCTGCTTCGTGTTCTTTGAATGGTTTCATAGTAGCGCGCAGGAGAGTTTGACGACGATGGCCGGATTCGGCTTCGGAGCGAGTTCAATCGCGCTTTTCGCAAGAGTTGGTGGTGGAATTTACACGAAAGCCGCTGATGTTGGTGCAGATTTAGTTGGTAAAGTTGAAGCCGGTATTCCCGAAGATGATCCAAGGAATCCGGCGACGATTGCGGATAACGTCGGCGATAACGTCGGCGACGTCGCAGGTATGGGTGCTGATTTGTTCGAATCATACGTCGGGTCGATCATCGCCGCGGCTACGTTAGGATTAGAAATCCACGGTCAAAGTGGAATCGCGTTGCCGTTCTATATCGCAGGTGGTGGTATTTTGTGTTCCATCATTGGCACTTTATTCGTGAAAACGCAAGAAGGCGCTTCGCAAGAACAATTATTGACTGCGATGAGAAACGGAACGATTTCCGCCTCTTTATGCGTTTTAATGTTTTGCGGTTTCGTTATCCCAGCGATCGGTATCGAGAATCCGTTAAAAATATATTTTACCGTATGCACTGGATTAATCTCTGGCGTCTTAATCGGCGCGGCGACGGAATATTCAACCTCGCACGCGTTTTGGCCAACGCGATCAATCGCCGCAGCTTCCGAAACCGGTCCGGCAACCGTCTTAATCCAAGGTTTAGCCATTGGTATGTTCTCAACTGGGCCACCAATTGTGATCATCGTCTGCGCTATTGTCATTTCTATGAATTTAAGTGGCGTCTTTGGCGTTGCCATCGCCGCGGTTGGTATGCTTTCGACTTTAGGTGTAACGCTCGCGACTGACGCGTACGGACCAGTCGCCGATAACGCCGGTGGTATTGCAGAAATGGCAGAAATGCCGCCTGAAATCCGAGACAGAACGGATGCTTTAGATGGTCTCGGAAACACGACTGCGGCAACTGGAAAAGGATTCGCAATCGGTTCAGCGGTTCTCACCGCGCTCGCTTTATTAACCGCTTTTCAAAAAGCAGTTTCTGGAAAAGGTTCCGATTTATCCGTCGATATTATCGCAAACCCGAAAGTCATGCCCGGCTTACTCATTGGTGGTATCTTACCATTTTTGTTTTCTGGATTTACGATGCTTGCCGTAGGGCGATCGGCCGGAGCTATCATTGAAGAAGTTCGGAGACAATTCCGCAACGGTATTCTCGAAGGTCTCGTGAAGCCAGACTACGCCGCTTGCGTGGACATTGCAACGAAGGCGAGTTTGAGAGAGATGATTGCGCCAGGTATTATGGCAGTACTCGTGCCAACTTTCGTTGGAGTATTCATGGGACCAGAAGCGCTTGCGGGCGTATTAACTGGATCCATCGTCAGCGGATCAACCATGGCGATTATGATGGCAAACGCTGGAGGCGCTTGGGATAACTGTAAGAAGTACATTGAAGCCGGGGCGCACGGTGGTAAAGGTTCAGAATGCCACAAAGCTGCAGTGGTTGGTGATACGGTCGGCGATCCATTCAAAGATACAAGTGGACCGAGTTTGAATATTTTAATCAAGTTAATGTCAATCATAGCTCTCGTAATGGCACCAATGTTGAAGCGAATGTGGGTCGACAATGCGATGATGTGATTTGATTTATAAAAGAACTATCTACTTAATAACTACGTACTAATAATATATGAAGAGACTCTATACTACTACTATACTACTACTACTACTACTAATAGTAATAACACACACACACACACGTTATCATCATCACCCTTCCATGTAAGCATCTTCTTCCTGTTCATACGCGTCTGAGTAAAAAGCTTTTTCGTTTTCATCATCTTCTCGCAAATCAATCGGGTTCGTGTCGTATTCTTCTTGCGTATACGTTGGCAAACTGCACGCACAAAGATCAACGAGGCACAACTGAAGCATTTCCTGCGAAAATTCGCAGCTTGGATTCAACCCGAGCGCTTTGTGATAGCTCGCCACAGCGTTTTCTAAACTCGCGCGGTCCAAAAAATTCGCCTTTCTTTGATACGTAAATCCTAAAGCACTATGTGTGGATGAAATGTTCGGCCTCAACGCAATCGCTTGCTCGTAACAAGCGATCGATTCTTCAAATCTGTTCAATTTTCGTAAACAGTGCGCTAAATTAACGACGCACGGCTCCCATCTTTCTAGTTTTTGAGAACTCAGACGTGAAGCCAAGGCGACGACGTCGTTTTCTTCCGAGTGATATTTTGTTGGACTTGTCGTCGTTGTCGTTGGATGCATTTCATTCGTACTGCCACTTCTCGTAGCTAACCACAAGGCGTCTCTTAAAAATTGCTCTGCTTCTAAATATTCTTTACGTTTATACGCGGAGACTCCTAATTCGTTCTTCACTAAAGCGTCGGTTGGGTTTAATTCAGCCGCTTTTTCGAAAAAGCTTTGCGCAAACGAAGCGTTGTTCGAGCCTCGAGAATATTCCATACCAGCGCATAGAACTGGGACATGCATGCCTGGGAATAATCGAGACGCGGTTCTATACGCTGCAACGGCTTGATCGGATTCGTCTTGCATTGCAAAGGCGTGTCCAAATGCAATCCACGCCGGAGCAAACGCTTGATCGGCAACAGTTGCTTTACCAAAGTATCTTCTCGCGTCGTCGAAACGTTTTGCGACTAAGTAATAACACCCAACGGCGTACCAACTGATTGCGTGTTTTGGATACAACGCGGTCAAATCGTGCGCAATCTTGTACAAATCGTTTGACTTTTTCAAATCTACAGCTGCCGCGAGATATGCTGGTAAAGATTCCACGTCATAACGCGAAGCCGATGATGTTTTAGAAGCTATTTTTTGCATCTCGTCGTAACATTTCCTCGTCTCTCCTCTGTTATAAAGCCATTCGGCTCTTTTTGCTCTCAAAAAAGGCGCGTTCCTGAGCAATTCTATTTGCACGCTCGTCGTCGTCATCGCCGCAGTTGTTGTTGGTATCGTTGTTGTTTGAGTTGTATTAGTCGTTGATTGTTTCTTTCTCGGCGATCTCCTAGATGGAGAATTCGTTGCAACTGTTGCTGTCGTCGTCGCGTTATTACTATTATCATCATTATTACTACCAAAATTGTTCGTCGAATCTCGTAGAACATATCCAAAATCGCAATCTTCAAACCTCAAAGCGATTGCGTCGTAAACCGCTCTCATCCACTCGTCTTCTCTCTCAAACTCTAAACTCTTCACGAACTCGCGCTCGCTGTCGGGCGCTAACGCATGTGATTTCGTCAAAGCCTCGTACGAATCAAACAACATCGGATCCATTCGTAGCGATATTTGAAACCATCTCGATGCAACTTGTCTCGAATCGAGCTGTACGTGTACTTTCGCCCTGACCAACGCCGATACGGCTCTTAACTCGTCCAAGCCGTCGTTAAAGCGTTCATGATGTACTATTTGTTTATATTGTTTATTATTATTATTATTACTATTACTACTATCGATATCTGAAGAGAACAACCCTTTACTCGTCTTATTCCTACTCGTATTCGCTCGATCTTCAAAATCACAACCGAGGCCATCTGAAGCGCAGACCTGCAAGCACTCCTCGAACAGCCTCGCCTTCAATAAACATTTCGCCCTCAACACGGTCGTCTCATTGAACTCACGACTACTATCGCTGCAGTAATACTTATTCAGCGTCTCCAAGGCGCGAACGTGTTGCCCGTCGTCGTGTAATATCTTCGCGAACTCATGAACGTCCGCGTTGTTCGTTACTACGTCTGCATCTAACGCCGCCATCGCAGTCGCATCTTCTTCCTCTGCATCCCCGTGCTCGCCAGTTCTTCCTCTTCTTCTTCTTCTTCTTCTCGCGAGCGCTGTTTCGCTTTGTTGTAAGCTCACGATTGTTTCGGAGAGGAACAAAGCGCTCGCGCGTAAGTTGTTCTTCTTCGCGTGCGCGAGTTTCGAGCGCAGTCTCTTCAGCGTTTCCACGATCTCAAGCGTTCGTTCGCTCATATTTTAACTCGGAAGTACTCCTGCCCGCGCGCCT
>Ga0209830_10004317_pt1 | contig 10399 bp, 12 predicted proteins | sample ArcticOcean_MG_C_12_FD_187439 | JGI IMG/M metagenome (GOLD analysis project Ga0209830, IMG submission 187439) | Marine microbial communities from western Arctic Ocean - ArcticOcean_MG_CB8_130 (SPAdes) (version 2) | ecosystem: Environmental > Aquatic > Marine > Oceanic | place: Arctic Ocean...
GAGGATAAGGATAGATATAGATAACTCATTTACTCATTTACTCATTTACTCATTTACTCATTTACTCATTTACTCATTTACTCATTTACTCATTTACTCATTTACTGTAAAGTATTTGTTCCTTTATTAAAAAGATACATACATATGCCAATAATTGCTGTTTTAAATCAAAAAGGTGGGGTTGGAAAAACTACTATAGCTATTAATGTCGCTATGGCACTGAAACTTGATGGGTATAAGGTTCTCTTAATTGATGCAGATCCTCAAGGATCAGCAAGGGATTGGAATGAAGTCAATGAAGGGGGAATATTACCTGTTGTTGGATTAGACCGTGAAACTCTTCCAAAAGACCTGACATCAATCTCATCTGGATACGATTGGATTGTTATTGATGGGGCACCACAGGTGGCAAAACTAGCAGCTGCCGCTATTAAAGTCGCAGACTTAGTATTAATTCCTTGCCAACCTTCTCCTTACGATATTTGGGCAGCCGCAGACTTAGTTGATCTTATAACTGCACGCCAAGAAGTAACTGGAGGAACACCTAAAGCTTCTTTTTTGATAAGTCGGGCGATAAAAAACACCAAACTTGGTAACGAAATTACAGCCGCGCTAGAAGGGTACAATTTTCCTATATTTGTTTCAAAAACCACTCAACGTGTTGCATATCCAAGTACGGCGGCTGATGGGTTCACTATATTCGATAATAACAATGCAAATATAGGGGCTATATCTGAAATCAATTCAATTAAGGATGAGATTAAGGAGGTTCTAGGATATGGTTCTTAAAGTTAAGCCGTCTACATCAAGAACAAGAATGTCATCTGGAAAAAGTGAGGCATTGAAAGATCTTTGTCTGGAACCAAAAAAGAGGTTGAACGCTAACATTCCATCATCGTTATATCGCCAACTTCAAATTAAAGCTTCTAGTGAAGGTGTGACCATAAATACATTAGTTACCAAATGGATTGAGCAATATTTAGATGAATAAGTCATAGCTAAATTTACTCATTTACTCATTTACTCATTTTATGTTCATACGTACCTTATATTGATGCAATACCATTTCCAGGAACTTTATATTTTTGTAACACTAGGTTCAGAAGCATTAAATAGATTCACTCATAGACTTAAAATAGCCTTACAATAAATTTAAAATGCGGTATATCTATGTAGGCCAGAACAAAATGACTAATCTATGGTGTTTATAGGCCCTTGTCATGTATGAAAGTTGTATTCAATATTAGCGAATTAACTAAATATAAAAACATCACCACCAGATTTAGTGGAGCGTTCCACTGTTGTTTGTTTATTACTTGTTTAGGAGAAACCTTGTATCTCTTACCATATGGGCTTTTCAGCATGGTAAGGAGGACGGATTACTGATGCTAAGGGAATAGATTACTGATAGCAAGGCGTGCTAAGGTAACAAACTACTGATAAAAACTGGAGCCTGACCTTACTGCAAATTTAACCTTAGATGGACTTTGGGAAATTGATGATCATGTGCCATTAGTTCCAGAACACGACGAGGAACTCGAAGCTGGTAAAGAAGCTCTTGTTTATAAGCGCAACGAATTAATTCACTCCAAACATCATTTATCAGCTACAGCTCAAAAAATCATGGCGGGACTGTTATCCATGATAGATCCAAGATCAAGCGATCTTGAGGACTTAATATTTAGAGTCACCGCGCTTAGTGGCTTACTGGTATATCCAGACAAACAGTAGCTAGGCGACCAAAAGTGGTTCCCCCACAGCATATATTTAATGCGCTCCCAATACTCTCTCCTAAGCATATATGAAGACTTTCCCTTTAGTTTGCCAAGTTAGAAACTGCAACTTTAGGGTGGATTGATATGGTAATGTAGTGGTCAAGTAAAACTGGCCACGGTATAAGAGACAAGGTTGTACTTTGCCTCTGCTTTATTTGGTGGTAAGCCACCGTTATGTTGATGCGGCCTGTGCTCGCTGTAATATCCAACGATATATTGAGTGATGGAAACCTGAGCCTCGTTAAAACTTGAATATCCCGTTGTGGGAACCCATTCGCTCTTTAAGCTTCTAAAGAACCGTTCCATTGGCGCATTATCCCAACAATTTCCACGACGACTCATACTTTGTTTTATCTGTAGCCGCCAAAGGTTCTGGCGAAAACTAATACTTGTATAATGACTGCCTTGGTCCGAATGAAACATGACTCCGCTTGGCTGACCACGTAATTCGTAGGCCATATTTAAGGCTTGCTTCGTTAAGTTGCTATCGGGTGATCTAGACAGCGCCCAACCAATGGGCTTTCGAGCAAACAAATCCATGACGACCGCTAAGTAGCTCCAGCGTTGGCCTGTCCAAATATAGGTCACATCACCACACCAAACCTGATTAGGCTCATCAACATCGAACTGCCTATTTAAGTGGTTCGGTATAGCCACGTGGGGCTGTAGAACCTTCTTATACGCATGCTTGGGCAATTGACAACTAACTAGACCAAGGTCTTTCATTAGCCGCCTGGCCCGGTAACGGCTTAAATCAATACCATCCTGAGACACCATGGCAGCAATGCTTCTTGAGCCAGCAGAACCATTGCTCAGCTTATGTTTTTCACTGACAAGTGCGCGGAGCTTGACCTTGTCAGGATTGATTACGCTTCGACGACCACACCAGTATTTATACGTGCTGCGACACACATCAAACTGCTCGCAGAGCGTAGTAATCGGATAGCTCCCTTGAAGTCGACGAACCAGTTTTAGCTGTTCAGTGAATCCGACATCAAGAGAGCGGTAGCCTTTTTTAGGATCTCTTTCTCCATCTCAATGCGTGCAATTCGTTTCTCTAGTTCACGAATTTTGAGCTGGTCGGGTGTCATTGGCGTAGCCGCTGCATAGGGTTTCCCTTGCCGCTCTTGCTTTAACTGAGCCACCCATTTGGCCATGGTGGAAATACCCACATTCATTGCCTTGGCAGCTGCGATGACCGTGTAATTTTGATCAACTACTAGTTGTGATGCTTCTAGTCTAAATTCAGGGCTAAAAGTAGGTCTTGTGCGTTTTTTCATGTGTTCACCTAAATTGATCAGAGATGATTATAACATCTCTTGTTAGGTGGCCAAATTCACTGTACCACTACATAAGGCGTGCTCAGATAGTTTACGTCTGTAAAACCTCTTATGCAAAATACTGATTAGACACCAATTCAGTAAATTCTTGTTGTTTAAGACCTTGTTTAAGACCTTGTTTAAGACCTTGTTTAAGAGGTGCTCTGTATCCTTTACCAGCTGGGCCTTTCAAGCATTAAATGTATACGGATGTTTAAAAAATTACCACGGATGTTTAAAAAATTACCACGGATGTTTAAAAAATTACCACGGATGTTTAAAATTTGCGCTATAATTTGCATAAATACACACAACAAAGCCCTATAAGTATAATTTGGGCTCATTTACTGAACTTATGTATACACATTAGGTGATCACTATGGATTTTGAAGCCCAAAAAAACCTAGAGGATATTTGGTCTTATGATGAAGATATACCGTTAGTACCAAGCGCAGATGCAAGTTTAGAACCTGGCAAAACAGCACTGGTTTACAAGAGAAATGAACTTATCCACAGTAGCCATTCGCTGGGCACAAGCGCCCAAAAAATCATTGCAGGACTACTTTCAAAAGTAAATCCTACGCGATCAGAATTGCCCGAGTTTGAATTTACACTCAGTGAACTAGCGACTCTCTTAGAAATATCATATCAGGGATTATCTAAAACTCTGAATAAGGCAACCACAGAACTGCAACAACAAGTTATTGTCTTGCCTAAGGTAAAACCAAAGCCAGGGGAGCAGTATAACTACATGAAACACGGTGGGGATAAATTAAATTGGTTCCACAAGTCTACATATGACCCCACTACAAAAATAGCAAAATTCATATTTCATGAGGACGTAAAGCCCTACGTATTGGAATTAACAAGTAATTTTACCAAGTACGAGTTCACGCAAATTTGTCAGCTATCTAGTAAATACTCAATTAGATTTTATGAGTTATTTAGGCGTAGTTTAACTATGGCGCATGTGGACAACGGATTAACGAAAACGATTCGAACAATTTCACTTTCTGACCTGCGTGTTACATTAAATTTAGAAAATAAATATGGAAGATTCTCAGATTTTGAGACGCGTGTATTAAAAATTGCACAAACAGAATTAGAAGAAAACACAGATCTGAAATTTAGCTACGTTGCACTTGAGCGAGAAGGAAAGCAAAATTCAAAAGCTGCTGTTAAACGTTTACGTTTTACAATCTTAAGTAATTCAAAAAATATGGGAAACACAGAAACCTTGAGTATTAGTGGTATTGGAACCGAACAGCAGATAGATAGCCTTAAAGCTATATATAATCAGTCCCAGATTAAAGATGCAATGAGTGCACTTTCTGAAGCTATTGGGATTGGGACAGTAGTTAAAAACAAGTTTGGTTATGTTGTTTCTGTACTCAGGAGCCAGTCAGATAATCAAGGTGTAAGCGAAAAAAAGAAAAGAAAGAAAGAACTTACTCAATCTGTGTTAGATATTACTAATACTGACTGGTAAGGATAAGGAGCGTTTATCCTGGATGCGATAATTTGGTTAGCTCAGAGACAGTTGTCCCAAGCTCTTTAGCAATTTTCGTGAGGATTAAAAGCGAAGGATTTGAAATTCCCCGTTCTAATTGAGAAACATAGGTTCGATCTACATTGGCGTTTAGTGCCAATGTTTCTTGAGATATGCCTACGCCATTTCGCAACAATTTGATGCGATATCCCATTTGTAATTGAATAATTCGAAAAGATACATCAGTCATGTCCCAATAGTGGAGTTAATGGTACTGACATTCCACGGAATATAATCATCACCATTGAAAATCTTTAATTTTCCAAAAATAAATCAAATTTACAAATTACGCCATTATCACCAATAAACTCAATTAACCCTGTGTTGAGATATGCTTTTTCCAACTTTTTTTTAGAATATTCCCTTACTCGGGCTCCTTTTTCAAATTCTTGGGCTGTTGAGATGCCAACGTGAGCATTTTTTGCTAAGTCGATGTAACTCCATTTAAGGGCTGACCTAGCCATTCTAGATTGTAGAGGGGACATTTAATAATCTCTTTTGTTAAAAGCAACTAAAACAGTTGACATTAAGGTGGGACAATCATAGCATTACCAATAAGCTACAAATATTTTAATTTACCCTGAAGCCAGTTTACGGGGTCTGAAGTCCAAACGGCCGGAAATGTACGCTAAGCATTAGGCGACAATTAATTTGGCCGGTCTCATTGACTCATTTTTGAGTATTTTATAGACCGTAGATCGTCCTATCTTTAACGTTTTTGAAATTTCAGTCGCTCCAATCCCTTGTTCACGAAGGCAAAGCACTTTGTATTTGTCCACAGTAGGCTTACGGCCAAATTTAACTCCCTTAGCTTTAGCCTCTAAGCGCCCCTCATTAGTGCGTTCCAGAATCCGCTGCCGCTCTGCTTGTGCTACGGCGGACAGAATGGTGACCACCATTTTCCCCACTGTTCCCTCAGTGCTGATTCCATCATCCAAGAATCGAATGGCTACATCCATGTTATCGAATTCTTTTATGAGCTGGATCATGTCGGCCGTGTCACGGCCAAGCCGATCAAGCTTTTTCACTAGAATGACATCGCCTTCCTCCACTTTGAAACTGAGCATTTGGAGACCTTCGCGGTTCACGTGTCTACCAGAGATCTTATCGGTAAATATTCTGTTGGCTTTGACTCCTTCAGCCTTAAGCGCCTTCACTTGTATATCAAGGGACTGCGGGCTTGTGGAGACGCGGGCATACCCAAAGAGTCTCATGAGGAAAACTGTCTCCTAAATCATTTTATAGACTGAGTGTCTATAAACCTGTAGATTAACGAATTAATAGACAGTTTAAAGTGGGGTCGTTATGATGTCCACAAACTTATAATATCGTAGACACTAAAAACAACAGTTTCCAGTGGTTGTTGCCGCATCGGATGAACGAATGACCACAGAATTCTTAACAGCGGAACAGAAGGCACAGTATGGTCAATTCTCTTGTGATCCTCATGAAGCCCAGCTTGCTCAATATTTTCATCTCGATGAGGCAGACCTGTCTTTTATAATGAACCGGCGTGGTAATCAAAACCGGTTTGGTTTTGCCTTACAGTTGACCTCTGTTCGGTTTTTAGGAACATTCCTTTCCGATCTGACGCTTATCCCTGCCAATGTCCAAGCCTTTGTGGCACTGCAACTCTCAATTAATGATGTCGGCATCCTAATTGAATATGCACAAAGAGGCACCACCAAGCGTGAGCATACAGCACTGATCCGGAAATATTATGGATACAGTGAACTCAAAGGTTCGCTGGCATTTCGTCTGAATCGTTTGCTCTATACGCGTGCCTGGATTAGTAACGAAAGGCCGAGCCTAATGTTCGATTTTGCTACGGCCTGGCTAACACAAAACAAAATACTGCTACCTGGGGCATCAACTCTATCTCGATTAGTTATCGAAATTCGATCAAGAGCCACGAACCAACTCTTGCAGCGCTTATCATCATTACCGACAAGTGAGCAAAAGGAAAAGCTGGAAACTATTCTTGCGGTGGCCGATGGAAATCGTTCCTCTCGGTTTGACCTCTATCGAAAAGGTCCAACAACGATAAGCGGGCCTGCATTTAATGCGGCGATTGAGCGCTACCAAGAGTTACAGAGTTTTGGCTTGCAGACCCTCGATTTCTCCCGCATTCCCCCCGTCCGGCTCAAAAATATGGCTAGGCATGCGGGTATCATATCCATGCACAAAATTGCTCGGATGCCGGAAGAGAAGAGGATTGCTATTTTGGTCGCTTTCGTTAAGACCTACGAAACTATTGCTCTGGATGAGGCGTTGGATGTTCTCGATCTCATCATTACCAGCATCGCCGGAAATGCCAAAAGAATTGGTCAAAAAAAGCGCTTGAGAACGTTGAAGGATTTGGATAAGTCCGCATTAGCTTTGGCTAAGGTCTGCTCACTAATATTGAAAGAGGAAACTGAAGATAGTCGATTGCGCGAGGAAATATTTTCCTTATTTTCTAAGGCACAATTGGAAGAGTCCATAGCGACTGTCAATGAAATCGCCCGCCCTTCAAACGATAATTTTCACGATGAGATGGTGGAACAATACGGTAGGGTACGACGTTTTTTGCCACAGTTACTCAACTGCATTGATTTTAAGGCAGCTCCAGCAGGTGCCACAGTAATTGATGCACTACGCTACCTCTCCAATCTTGGCGCATCTAATAAGCAGATTCTGGACGAACCACCACTCGATATCATTACCAAGTCGTGGAAGCGCCTAGTTTTTGACAGCGAAGGGCGAATCACAAAGCGGGGGTATACACTTTGCTTCCTGGATAAACTGCAAGATAGTTTACGAAGGCGGGACGTATATATTGAAGGAAGTGACCGTTGGGGCGATCCGCGAGTAAAATTACTCCAAGGAGCAGATTGGCTGGCTAACCGTACACAGATTTGCCGATCACTCGGGCATCCTGTATTGCCTCACGATGCTATCGACAACCTAACACAACAATTGGATTCGACTTACAAGAAAGTTGCTGCCGGCTTCACTAAAAATGATGCTGTAAAAATGGATCTGTCGGGGAAGTATCCCGCACTGACAATCACTAACCTAGACAAGTTGGAAAAACCACCCAGCCTTACACTACTCAGTGAACAAGTGACCGAATTACTACCTCAGGTTGATCTCACCGAATTGTTATTAGAAATTCACGCACACACAGGGTTTGCCAGCGAGTTTACTCATGTTAGTGAATCCAATGCTCGCGCTGACGGCTTGACGGTCAGTATTTGTGCTGTATTGTTGGCAGAAGCCTGTAATATTGGATTGGAGCCGTTAACCAAGCACAATGTACCTGCTTTGACACACCACAGGCTAAGTTGGGTTAAACAAAATTATCTTCGTGAAGAGACTCTTGTTCGTGCCAATGCGCGGTTGGTGGGTCATCAATCAACACTCTCATTGGCAAAGAAATGGGGCGGAGGTGATGTTGCTTCTGCCGATGGTATGAGGTTTGTTACTCCTGTACGAACGATAAACGCAGGGCCTAATCGCAAGTATTTTGGATCTAATAGGGGCATCACCTGGTACAACTTTATCTCCGATCAGTTCTCAGGGTTCCACGGCATAGTTATTCCTGGCACCCTGCGCGATTCCATCTTTGTACTTGAAGGGTTATTGGAGCAGCAGACAGGCCTAAACCCAACTGAAATAATGACAGACACCGCTGGTGCCAGTGATATGATATTTGGCCTATTCTGGCTGCTCGGCTACCAATTTTCACCTCGTTTGGCGGATGCTGGCGAAGCTGTTTTCTGGCGTATTGATAAAGACTCAGATTATGGCGTTCTCAATGATATTGCCCGAGGCCATATTAATATCCAACGTGCTGAGCAACACTGGGATGATATGTTGAGGATTGCGGGCTCGCTCAAGCTGGGCACCATCCAAGCATCGGAACTTATTCGTTCACTGCTAAAAAGCGAGCGGCCTTCGAGCCTGGCCAAAGCAATCATCGAAGTAGGACGTATCAATAAGACCCTTTACCTACTCAACTATATTGATAATGAAGACTATCGCCGCCGTATTCTGACACAATTGAACCGAGGTGAAGGAAGGCACTCAGTCGCTCGGATCATTTGCCACGGTCAACGCGGCGAGATCCGAAAACGCTACCGAGAAGGTCAAGAGGATCAATTAGGTGCGCTAGGCCTGGTTACCAATGCGGTGGTGCTGTGGAACACTATTTATATGCAAGCAGCTCTGGATCATACTCGCCAATCAATAGAGGTTCGAGAGGAGGATGAATCCAGGCTTTCTCCTCTAGTTTACGGACACATCAATGTTCTAGGGCATTATTCATTCACCTTGGCCGAGCAAGTCTTGAAAGGGAAACTAAGAGATTTGAATAAAAATTCTGCTAAATATGGAGAGCCTTAGCGTACGTTTCCGGCCATTTGGACTTCAAACCCCTTAACTAAAATTAATAAAGGGAAATAGAGGTCTAAATATGAATCTATTCAAGCCTTCTTCGCGATTTTTTTCATCAGCTCTTATTATTTTTGTTAAAGCTTCTTTTTGGAAGAAGGCTACAACTTTGAGATTACATTAATATCCCCTAGTACTGGGTAAGTTTACAGTAGCTCTCATCGCAGCTTAAGTCTTTTGATAATTTGCTGTAGGTTGATTTATCAAGAACGTAGAATCGGAAATCTTTGTTCCTCAACAAATCTTTCTCGTAGCCTATTGACCACTGTGTACGATAATGAGCATTAAAAATTTCATGCATTAGGGTTTTTCCAGTAATTTTATCTACCGGCGCTGGAATCTGATAGGCTTTAAGGCCACCCTGAGCCCGCAGTTGTAGCTTATCAGCTTCTTCATCGCGCTTTTCTGGGTTACCTGCTGTATAAGGCTGATCTTCTACAAATACAACTTGTGCTTTAGCTTTTTCACCGGCTAGCCATAAAGCTTTTAATAGTGCCTCACGTACTGTAAAGTGGTCTATATGTTTACCATTAGCAATGAGAGAAAGGATTAATATATTTTCTCTCATTATGATAGGGGTAAATTTTGCAACTAAACGCTCAAACATTTCAATCTCCTCAGTTCGGAACATCGAAAAGTCTCCCCATGGGCCACCGCCTTCGGTTTTCTTGCCAACATATAGTCGGAGTGGAGCGTCCCATTCACCAACAATAGCTTGTCGCCAATTCCTCCAACCATCAAACAAGGCGTTGCAACCTAAAGTATCTTCTTTAATTCGAGCATACGTTACTTCCGTTACTTGCTCTTCAGATAGTAAGCCTTCTTGATAGTTTTCAAAGAAATTGGTTCGGCTGCAGCAAACAATAACATCTGTTACGGTAGTCAACACTCCAAGCTTTTTGGCTTCTAACATGAAATGACCAGCACCCAGTATGGTGTCGTCATGATGCGGTGCGATAAGGACAAGTTGCTGGCCTTTCTGTAATGGGAAGTCGATATTATTTTCAATTTTCATCTTATTATTACCTTAGTATTTTTCAAATTCTTTTGATAACCACGTAAGAGGGTCATGTAAATCGCCCTAGGCACAGAAATGGTGAGCCACTTGCAAAAGTCCCCAGACGAGCGGTTTTATAGCCCAGGACCTTGCAAAAAATGGTGGTGGATGGCCATTTCTGGCATGATAATAACTGTAAAATAACGATCGCACCCACCTCATGCATACTACCTCAGAATCCCACCTGTCTCAACGTTGGACGCAGATACAATCCCATTGATTTCCCTGTCTGTGCGCTGAGTTCAATAGCGCATCACCCAAGTTG
>Ga0209830_10004326_pt1 | contig 10386 bp, 8 predicted proteins | sample ArcticOcean_MG_C_12_FD_187439 | JGI IMG/M metagenome (GOLD analysis project Ga0209830, IMG submission 187439) | Marine microbial communities from western Arctic Ocean - ArcticOcean_MG_CB8_130 (SPAdes) (version 2) | ecosystem: Environmental > Aquatic > Marine > Oceanic | place: Arctic Ocean...
TTTCATCTGAAATATGCTTATGTTTTGTGACTTGGCGCCCCAAAAATACTTCACCCTCCTCTTCTCCATAAGACATTGGTCCCATGACGCTTGACATGCCCCATAACTTTACCATTTTATGAGCAATATCTGTTGCACGCTCAATATCATTACTAGCTCCAGTAGTTACCGCATCTTCTCCAAATACTATCTCTTCTGCAATACGACCACCAAACAATGATGCAACTTGGCAATTAAGCTTTCTTTTTGAAATACTATAACTATCTTTTTTAGGTAGGAACATAGTTACACCTAGAGCCCTACCTCTAGGAATAATACTTACTTTATAAACTGGATCATGCTCAGGAACTAGCCTTCCAACAATCGCGTGCCCAGCCTCATGAAAAGCTGTCATTTCCTTTTCAGAAGCATCCATAACCATTCCTTTGCGCTCTGAACCCATCATAATTTTATCTTTCGCTTTTTCAAACTCACCCATTCCTACTAATTCTTTACTCAGGCCTGCAGTAATTAGTGCAGCTTCATTTGTCAAATTAGCTAAATCAGCGCCTGAAAATCCAGGGGTACCTCTTGCAATGTCAATTGATTTAACATTTTTTGCAATTGGTAATTTTCTCATGTGTACTTTTAAAATAGCATCACGACCATTAATGTCAGGTAATCCAACAGTCACTGTTCTGTCAAACCTTCCGGGCCTTAATAAAGCTGGATCTAAAACATCAGGCCTATTAGTTGCCGCAACAACAATAATACCTTCTGATCCCTCAAAACCATCCATTTCAACCAACATTTGGTTAAGCGTTTGCTCACGTTCATCGTGTCCGCCGCCCATTCCCGCACCACGCTGACGACCTACAGCATCAATCTCATCAATAAAGATAATACAAGGTGCATTTTTTTTAGCTTGTTCAAACATATCTCGGACTCTAGAGGCTCCAACACCAACGAACATCTCCACAAAGTCAGAACCAGAAATGAAAAAGAAAGGAACATCTGCCTCACCAGCAACGGCTTTAGCTAATAATGTTTTACCGGTTCCTGGAGGGCCAACCATAAGAACACCTTTCGGGATTCTTCCGCCAACTTTAGTAAATTTTCCAGGATCAGAAAGAAAGTCAACAAGTTCGCTCACTTCTTCTTTAGCCTCTTCAACGCCAGCAACATCCTCAAAGGTGACGTGCGATTCATCTTTTGTAATTAGGCGCGCTTTAGACTTTCCAAATGACATTGGATTATTTTTTCCACCCATTGCACCACCTGCGCCTTTCATTGTGTACATAATGACACCAATTAGTAATAGTATTGGTGCGAGTGAAATGAGTAGCTGCTTTATAAAACTTTCTCTTGCAGGAGGCGTAGCTTGAACTGAAACGCCATTATTTAGAAGGTCGCCCATTAGCCCAAGGTCCCCTGGACTGTATGTTTCAAATTTTTCGCCAATTGCTGTAACACCACTAATATTGCTACCAGCTATCTTGACACTAGAAACGTTACCTTGCTTCACATTTTGGATAAATTGAGAATAGCTTATCTCGTTTGTTTCATCCGCAACATTAAACTGACCAAAAAGAGAGGCAAGTACACTGCCTAGGACCAACCATAGTAAAATATTTTTATACATATTATTAACTTTAACCTGAATTAGAAATGTAAATATACCCTATTGATTTTATATATATAGGTTTTGATAGCATTTTTCAAGGTTTAATCAATATATTTTATAACTATGACATAATGATAATCTGTAGGTTAAAAATTAATTAGTTGCATTATTTCTTACCCTGTTTTCTTAAAAAGCATGAACATTAAACCCGAACAACTCCAAAATCATCTCTCAAACCAGCCTTCATCCCTTTATTTTGCTTTTGGTGCTGAAATACTTCTGGTTGAGCAATCTCTAACGACTATAAAAAATAATGCTAAAGAGCGGGGATTTAATGAGCGCTTTAGATTTGATATTGACGGTAATTTCGCTTGGGATACTATCTTTAATTTGATTTCTAGCCCTTCACTTTTTGCAGACAAGCGGATCATCGAGTGTCGACTTACAACAGGAAAGATTGGAGTCAAAGGCTCTAAAGCACTTTCTGAACTTACCGATAACCTTCCAGAAGATATTATGCTAATCATCTCTTCTGGAAAACTAGATTTGGCGCAGCAAAAAAGTAAATGGTTTAAAGCTCTGGATAAAAAAGGGGTTATTATTCAGCATTGGGAGGTTCAAAGCGACCAACTTGTTGGCTGGATTGTTAAGCATATGTCCCAGCTTGGCCTTAGCTCAAGCAATGAAATTGCAAATGCGATAGCTTACTGCACTGAAGGAAATCTTCTTGCTACTATGCAGGAGATACAAAAGCTTCAAATTGCATATCCAGATGGAAATATAAATCTAGATGAATATTTAAGTCAAATTGATCAGCAATCTCAGTACACAGTTTTCGGAATGATTGATGCAGCACTCAAAGGTGACACGGAAAAAGTAAATAAAATTTTCAGCTCACTGGTTGATGATTCAACGCCACCAGTCATTTTAATTTCATCGCTCTATCGTGAAATAAAAAGCTTAGTTACAATGTCAATCGAACTTAAAACCAATCAAACAATCGATACAATTCTTAATAATCATAGGGTCTGGCAGAAAAGAAAGCCATTGATATCAATTGCCCTTAAAAAACATAGTTATCAGCAGCTACAAAAACTTCTTTTAGCACTCGGGCGTATTGACCGTTCTGTCAAAGGCATGGATAATCTTAACGTTTACGATGAACTACAATCCGTAGTCATCACTTTATCGGGGAAAAATAGTGGGCTCAATAGCTAAATTAATATCTAACATAGGTCAAAAAGCCCTAATTGCTTCCAACACTCTGCGCATCGCCAACACAGATACAAAAAATAATGCATTACTTAATATTGCTGCTGCGATTCAAGAGAATAAGCAAACTATTCTTGATGCAAATTCTTTAGATATAGAAATTGCCAAAAAAAATAATATTGACTCTGCACTTTTGGATAGGCTAATGCTTAATGATGATAGGCTTGAAAGCGTTGTGGAAGGTCTCAATCAAATCGTCTTATTGAACGATCCTATTGGCGAGGTTTCTGATTTAAAGACTAGGCCTAGCGGAATTAAAATTGGAAAGATGATGGTGCCGCTTGGCGTTATAGGGATGATCTATGAGTCACGCCCTAACGTCACTATTGATGCAGCCGCTCTTTGTATTAAATCTGGAAATGCGGTCATTCTAAGAGGTGGCTCTGAGGCAATCAACTCGAACATGGCTTTTTACAATTGCATTAAACAAGGACTAAAGCAAGCTGGCCTCAACCCACACTCTGTGCAGCTCATCGAAGTCACTGATCGTGAGGCAGTTACTGAGCTTGTTAAAGCCAGTGACTATGTTGATGCTATTATTCCAAGGGGCGGCAAGGGACTTATAAAAAATGTCAGTAGTAATGCTAGAGTCCCAGTTATTAAGCACCTTGATGGCGTTTGTCATACCTATCTAGATATCGATGCTAACCCACAAAAAGGAATTGACATTGCATTCAATGGCAAAACTCGTCGGTATGGAGTTTGCAATGCAACTGAGACACTTCTTGTGCATGAGGGATTTGATACAAAAGCACTATCAAAACTCATAGAGCTCTATAACGAAAAAGAAGTTGAAATACGTGGATGTGAAAAATCACAAAAACTCTCCAGTGTTATCAAAAAAGCGTCGGAAGATGACTGGTATGAGGAATATCTTGGCCCAATCCTCTCAATGAAAATTGTTGAATCGGTTGATGAGGCTATTTCTCACATCAACAAATATGGCTCAGCTCATACCGATGCGATCGTAACTGACAATGACGCAAATTCAAAAAAATTCCTCTCTGAAGTTGACTCATCCTCTGTCATGGTGAATGCATCAACTGGTTTTGCTGATGGTTTTGAATATGGACTAGGCGCAGAAATTGGAATAAGTACTGGTAAGTTTCATGTCAGAGGTCCAGTCGGACTTGAGGGCCTGACATCACAAAAATATATCGTCATAGGTGACGGACAAATAAGGCCATAGAGAGTATATGCAATGACAATCAAAGAGACGCTAGCAATTATTCAACGAGGAACTGAAGAAATTCTGCCCTTAGATGAGCTAAAGAAAAAACTTGAAAAAAATAAACCATTAAGAGTTAAACTAGGAATGGACCCAACAGCTCCAGATCTTCATCTTGGGCACACAGTTGTCATTAACAAGATGAAACAACTACAAGATCTTGGTCATGAAATTATTTTCTTAATTGGTGACTTTACTGGCATGATTGGAGATCCAACTGGAAAAAATGTCACTCGGAAGGCACTAACTAAAAGTGAAGTTTTAGAAAATGCTAAAAGCTATGAAGATCAAGTTTTTAAGATTCTTGACAAGGACAAAACAAAGATAGCGTTTAATTCTGAGTGGATGGGTAAGATGAGTTCATCAGAAATGATTTCTCTTGCATCAAAACATACTGTTGCAAGGATGCTTGAGCGTGATGACTTTTCCAAACGTTATAAATCAGGTCAACCAATTTCAATACATGAGTTTTTATATCCGCTAGTTCAAGGATTTGATTCTGTTGCACTTCAGGCTGACATTGAGCTTGGGGGCTCTGATCAAAAATTTAATCTACTAGTTGGTAGAGACCTTCAAAAGCAAGCAAATATGGAGCCTCAGGTTATTCTTACTATGCCAATACTAGAGGGGCTTGACGGCGTTCAAAAGATGAGCAAGTCACTTGACAACTATATTGGTATTGATGAACCTGCAGACAGCATGTTTGGCAAATTGATGTCGATTTCAGATGAGCTTATGTGGAAATACCTCGAGCTTTTAAGCTTTGAATCAATGGAAACAATCGAATCCTGGAAACAAGAAGTTGTGGATGGAGAAAATCCAAGAAACATTAAGTTTCGCCTTGCTCAAGAAATTATTACGCGTTTTCACGATAGTGATCAAGCTAAAAAAGCACAGCAAAACTTTATCGACCGATTTGCGAAGAATCAAATTCCAGATGAGATGGATGAGTTCACTTTTTCACAAGGAACTAAGATTGCAAACCTGCTTAAAGACTCTAACCTTGTATCCTCAACATCCGAAGCATTTCGAATGATTAAACAGGGCGCTGCAAAAATGGATGGTGAGAAAATAATTGACAAGGATTTAACGCCCGTCGCTGGGACATCAATCTACCAAGTAGGTAAAAGAAAGTTTGCGAGAGTTACAATTAGCTAATTTACATTAATCAAGAGTATAATAGAGCTATCTGGGGATGACATGGCTTCGACGAGGAGTTGGATTTCAAGGATGCATGTCGAGGACAAAGATTGCTCGTAAAAACGTTCTTTAAATAATAGTTGCAAACGAAAACAACTACGCTTTAGCAGCATAATGCTAACCGTTACTTGAGAGTCGTCTGTACTTTTGGGATAACGGTCGCTTACAGACTCGCCACTATTATTATTTTAGGATAATAGGGTTAAAACCTAATCTAAAATCGCTTTCTACATCCCTGTTGGTCGGGTGGTAAAAAGTTAACTCAATAGGCCTTTACTAAGCATGTAGACTTCTTGACTGAAAGTTTTCGGACGGGGGTTCAATTCCCCCCATCTCCACCAAATTAATTTTTTACAAATCCTTTCATATCGACCTCTACAGCTAATATATCCTTTATAGTATGGCTTTAAGTCTATATCTTAATATCACTTTATTTGAACATTCTGTCTTATATATTCCATAGCATCTCACTATAATGGTAGTAGAAATGGTGGTAGAATGGTAACCTTTCTACTATTAGAAAGAAATCTACTACCATGATTAATGATACACAGATTAAGAACCTGAAACCTAAAGAGAAACTTTATAGGGTTACTGATGCTCTAGGATTACGCATTGAGATAAATCCTAATGGCACCAAGATTTGGAGATATGTTTTCAGATGGGAAGGGAAATATACAATGCTTTCACTTGGTCATTATCCCAATACTTCATTGCGTAAAGCTAGACAGCTAAGAGATGATTACAAACAAATGCTTCAAGATGGCATTTACCCAAAACATAACAATTCTAAGAATGACACTAAGCATAAACAATTAACCTTTAAAGAGGTTTATGAGATATGGTTTGACAAAATGAAGAAGGGAAACTGGAAGCCTTCTTATGCTTTAGATGTTGAACAGAGAGCAGAAATGTACTTACTACCTGCTCTTGCTGATAAACCTATTGATGCTATTGATACAAAGATGCTTATTGATTTGTTATTGAAGATTGATGAACAAGGAAAGTTTGATACTCGTCAGAAGATTCAAAGCATTCTTACAAGAATACTTAGTCATGCTGTTGGAATGCTGATTACTAAATCAAATCCTGCTAGAGAAATATCATCAGACTTGTTTAGTAAGAAAGAGAAGAAAAACTTTACCCATGTTTCAACTCCAAAAGATATAAAGTTATTGTTGTCAATGCTTGAACAAGCCATTGGAACAACTCAAGTAACAATAGCTTTGAAAATAGCACCCCATTTATTTCTTAGACCAAGTGAGTTAGCAGGATTAAGATGGTCAGAGATTCATTGGGATGAGAAGTTGATTAGGATTCCTGCTGAAAGAATGAAGATAGATAATAAACCTCATATAGTTCCAATGAGTAATCATGTTGTTGAGGTGTTAACTAAACTTAAAGCTTCTAATTTAGATTCAACTCTTTGTTTTCCATCACCATTAAGAAATGGTCGTTCAATAAGTACTAACTCTATCCTTCAAGCTATGAGGAAAGTTGGAGTTGATAAAGAATTATCTACAGTTCATGGCTTTAGACATATGGCTGTTACTAACCTTAATGAAAAGGGATACAACGGAGATGCTATTGAGTTACAGGTAGCACATGAAATTAGTGGGGTTAGAGGTGTTTACAACCACGCAAAGTATTTAGAAGAAAGAAAACCAATGATGGAAGATTGGAGTCAGTTCTTACTTAATCTACTAGCAGAATAACACTTTGTTTGAGGGTTTCTGTAACCCTTAGTATTTGTCTTAGCAAGATAGGATAATCTCTCAATAACATCAGCTCTTACCTCCTCCCAACCTTCTTCATAAGTGTCAATGTAGTAATACATATTTTCAAAATAAGGTACATGGCCATGCTTCCATTTAGCTCGGATTTGAGCTAGTAGTTTCTCTGGATGTTGTATTTTCTTACCATCTATAAAAAAAGTACTATGATAGTGAAGCTTCTTTTTGCTTGACACTTCTCTTCCCCAAGTGTGGCCGATGTATTTAGAATTGTAGTTTCTTTGTATCCTGCGTTTCTGTCTACGAATAAACTTCTCCATTCGTTTATTATCAGATGTGTACTCATCAGCATGTAAATCAAACCTTAAAACAAAGACTCGCTTAAATCTAGCTATACAAATATCTAATTGTTCTACATAGCGTTCAATAATCTTTGGATAAACACCAAGCTGTTCAGATGATTTAATTTTTAGTTCTTCACCATTGATATTTATCAACGAATTGAAGTGTTTTTGTTTGTATTCTCTTTGTTTCTTTTTTAGCATATAAGATATTAGTCTTTACCCCCAAGATTCAGTAACCCTCAAGGCTCTACTTTTGTTGTTGTAGTAGAGCCTTGAAAAGTTTTAAAACATTAATATTGGGGGGACGAAACCATGTAATAAAAATGGATCAATTACGCAACATTTTTATCAGTATCTTTTTTCAGTGACAAAACCCAATCAAAGACCTCATCACCTGCCTTGTCGATAACTGAGTCAATGGATTCATATTCATCAGTAGTTGGCAAGCTTATTCGCCCTCTAGTGATAAATCCTTTTCTTCTAAACTCAGATACCCACTTATACATTGATTTGATACTAGGGAAGTAATGACCTTCAAGTTGCATTCTTGGAGGTTTGTGTTTAACCATATAATTTCTTTCATCAGTAACAAATGTAAACTTATCTCTCATATTCATTCTCCAAAATTAGTTGTAGCTCATTCGCAGCACTTCTCAAAACTTCCTCTATAGAAGGATTCTTTTCATCAACATAAGGCAGTATCTTTGGAAATGAAACAGTCTTGATAATTCGCTTATTGAGTAATTGCTTGAGCTTTAGTTCAACAACAAATCTTACTAATGATTCAAGCTTACTAAAAAAGAAAAACTGAACTTTTTTTCTTGATGCTTTGTATTCCAAAATATATTGTTTAGTATCAACTTTGACACTGAAGTTATTGTCAATCCTATAGGCAGAGTACTTAGTCATTAAACCACCTCCAAGTCACGCTCAGCAATTCTCTCATCTAGCCATGCGTAAATCTCAGACTCAAGCCAACCACTAGCATGCTCTCCTATTTTGATTGGTTTAGGGAATGTGCCATCTTTTGCTTTTCGGTACATTGACGCAAAACTTAATGAAACAATTTCTTTAGTTTGTTTCGGTCTTAAAACTTTATCTTTATTCATTTTTAATCCTGTATTTTCATCTCGTATTTGAGATAAAGTTGATGCAGTATTTACTGGTACTACTGTTTTTTCATTAAACATAGTATTAATAGTTATTGGTTTGGAAGCCTCGGAGTGCCATAAACGATAGACGATCAAATCTAGCCTATGGGAGGTGTGTGCGATTAAGGTTGTTCACTAGATTCCAGTTAGTCTGGTAGTGATTCTTATGGGGCAACTAGGGAGATTCTTCCTTTGTAAATAAAGGATGCTGTAGTCACAAGAAGTAGGGCTCGTTTGTACTACAAAGAGTTATCCATTTCTATGGCTATATTATACCATAAAATGTAGAATATAATGATTCAAACTGAACCACTATGGCTCACTTTTTAATAGCATAAATAAGATGTATTTAAATAGCTGAAACCCTTGCTTTATAAGGGCTAGAGAAGAAATAGGAATAAGGTCATTTTTGAGGGTACTACGCTAACGATTGTCTGTACCTAGTATGTTGGCTTGGCAACTTCTTTAAAGTGGCTAGAAAGCCCTGAAAAGTGAGCTTATTCCCCTAAATTTTAGTGAAATACCTCGTTATCAAATTAGGCACCAAAACACCATCCATATCCATAAGCTTTTTTGCGATAACCATATCCAGTTGTACAGGGGCTTTTTCTACAAACAGAACTTATTGATGTCACGCAATTGGTGTTTTTAGCCTTGCCATTTTCTACCAGCCATCTTGCAGCTGCATGCTGACTTGGGAAAGTTTTTAAATTATTTCCAGATTCTAAATCAACCATACAAACCTCTTTACTAGTTATAGCAGCTGAAGACTTAGCTCTTTTTTTCGCATTTTCTGCAGCTTGTTGTGGATTTGCATCACGCCACTTTTTTAATGATGCCTTTCGTTTTGCAATAGCTTCTGGACTTGTACGAGATTTAATTAATTTCTCTTGCCAAACTTTATGCTTTTCAGGGTTTTTTGCAATCCAAGAATTAAAGCTAGCTTTTCGTTTTTCTTTACTTTCAGTGCTTTGGAGTGATTCGACATTTTTCTTTCTAGATTCTTTATATTTTTCTGGATTTTCTTGTATCCATTTTTCTATACGCGTACGAGTCATATCTCGATATTTCTTATCACTCATTGTTTCTTTAATTCTTTGGTTACGATCTCTTAGTGATTGAGTATCTCCTGATTGAAAAGCCTTTTTAGACGCCTTCAGCATTGACTGGTATTGCTCAGGATGTCTTTGCATATGCGCTCTTTTTTTCTCACTTGTTTCAGCGCTTGAAGTGTGTTTATTCAATCCTCCGCCTCCAGCCACAAGATTAAGACACTTTTCATCAGATAATATCTCTGGAGTAAGTATCGATGATTCAAGTAATTCAGTTTCTTCAGAGTTTTTACATGATGCGATATAAAATCTTACAAAATTATTCTGATGTTTATTAAATTTGTTTTTAAATTTTAGTCCCGATCCATGATATCGCTTCAATTGAGACCATGTTGGGCGATTAGCCTTGCCAATATAATATTCACCACTCTCAAAGTTAATTTGAATATAAATTACTCTATAGTAGCCATCTTCTTTGTTCCGTTTTCGAACCAGCTCACTTGGAGATAGAACATCAAACCGGCGGTCATTAATTGAAATTTGCTCTTCGTTGAATAATATATTAGCTGGACTAATTTTGTCCATAGAAAGTTTTGCAAAGTTAAACTTTTTCCAGATTGTGATTTTGTCATTTATTTCAGTGATCATTTCACTGGGATTATAAGTCAATTAGAACTAAAGTCCAAACTTCGTTTCATCTGTGAGGGAGGGTTTATATAAAGTTAAACCAATGCTGCCGCTTGACACATTACTCGTAATTTTTCCTCTGCTAATTTTGAAGAAAGCAGTCCTAGCCCACAATC
>Ga0209830_10004331_pt1 | contig 10375 bp, 9 predicted proteins | sample ArcticOcean_MG_C_12_FD_187439 | JGI IMG/M metagenome (GOLD analysis project Ga0209830, IMG submission 187439) | Marine microbial communities from western Arctic Ocean - ArcticOcean_MG_CB8_130 (SPAdes) (version 2) | ecosystem: Environmental > Aquatic > Marine > Oceanic | place: Arctic Ocean...
ATAGATCTGAGCTGTTGAATAAGTCCCTATTCTTCAAGGATTTGATATATATTTCAGGTACATTTGGGGTACATTTCACCAAATTTCACCTTAAAAAATTAGTAAAAACAGATACTTATTACATTTAATTAAGCGGTAATGATTATCCACCGAAAAAATTTTATATTAATCAGAAATAGTAATCCTCACTTTTGGATAGAAAGGAGTAGTTATGCATTTACCTCCTGTGTATTCAGCACTCATAAATGCAGTATTAGTACCAAATGCCATTTGAATTTTAGGAGCATTAAAACCAACAGTAAAAGGTGTTGACAGAGGATATATTATAGACATTTCAGTAGTACTATTATCGGTACCAACATCTATAGCATTACCATAGACTAACTGATCTACCGCATCATCTTCTATTGAGGTTCCTGATAAATCATCGGTAATACCAGTTGTTGTACATGCAGACTCTTGACAAATTATGTTATTGGCAGCAGCACTGATATGAATAGTCACTTCTTCTTGATTATCTATTGCATCCTGTTCTGATGTTTCGCATATCCCTGATTTTCTAGAAAGATATTTTCCAAAAGAATTATTAAACACCGAACTAGATTCTGATCTACACCAACATTCAGCATTAGTATTATCACCATCATCATTAGCGTCAGAAAGAGCATAGCCTTTCATTACAAAATCTTTACTCATAGTGGCTTTGAGGTGAGTATATGTAGTGCCAATTGGCATTCCTTTTGTATCTGCAAAAGTTGCTACAGATTCGCCGATAGAAACTGATGCAATATCCATTGTAGTTGCAGTGTTTCCAAGAACGAAAGATCCTGTACATGTCACATCTATATCACTTGCGTTTGGATATCCCGTACAAAGTTCCAACTTAGTCATAATGATTTCATACTTTAATGCAGGTCCTGTACCGTACGAAAAAGAGTTGTTAGAAAAAAAACAAAAAATCAATACTGATATTAAAAATCTAAACATTATATTCTAATCAAGCCTCGCTATTACTACGCCAGCACCTTCAGATTCAAGAACTATTCTATTATTTCTTTTAATTTTAGTTAACATTTGTTGACTGACATCACTATCTTCAAAAGTCTGATTAGAGATAATTTTATCAGAAAAAGTTGGTTTTTTATTTCCTGGCCAAATAAAGCTTATAGATGCAAAATTATTTCTACCATCAAGATCGTTATCATCAACCCCTGCTTCAAAAGTCAAATTCTTCGTTATATAAAATTCTCCAGATAATTTATTCCCTTTTGAATCTTTAGAATTATTAATTTTATTCCATTTATAGTTTGTTAAATTGATATTAGCCCATGGCAGAAAAGGTATTTGGCCTGAAGCATTAATGTCATAGCCTCCAAGAACCCTCTCAGTAAAAGTTCCTACTTTATTGGACCCAGAAATTTTCATATATTTATTTGCCGTTAAGCTAAAAGGCGAAGTTTCATATTCTAAACCTAAGCTTGCTCTTGTGTTGCTCTTTGCATCTCTATCATAGAAAATATTAGCACCCCAGAAAGAAGAATTGTCATCGGATAATTTTCTATAACCAAAACCTAAATTTAAAGCTAATCTATCTTTCCCCCTTACAAAATAATTATTAATTTGTGTTTGATTAAAAAACATCGAATTCTCTGTTTCTTTGATGGCTCTTGTAATTGAGATAGATCCCATTGGTTTCATTTTTTTTCCAGCAGTAAGATTAACTTCAGTTTCCCCCTTACCTCCAAAAGTACCTAATAGTTTCGAAATTGAATCTGAGCTTTTAGTAAAAAAAATATTTGCAGTTTTATCAAAAAATTGAGCATAATTATTATTTTCAGATTTTGCCTGCATGCTGAATAATAAAATCACTAGTAATACAAAATAATATTTTTTTTTTATCATAAAAGATTTCAAGTAACTTATATAAAATATCTAAATATGCAATTGGCAAGATAGTTTTGGGGGTATACCCCTCTTCTTCAAGGATTTGATATATATTTCATGTACATTTGGGGTACATTTCACCTAATTTCACTTAAAAAACACAGTAAAAACAGTTACTTATTATATTTTATTAAGCAGTAATGATTATCCACCGAAAAAATTTTATATTAATCGGAATAAGATAATATTTTAATGTTTCGTCATTAGGTTTTGCGTCCTCTGGAATTTCTGACCTTCCACCGTAAGTTTTAATTTTAGGATCTTCAGCAAAGCCAATATTTCACCCAAAGAAACTCAACAATAAGATTAATAGAATTTTTTTCATGAACCCAAGACTAACAAATCCTAAATCAAGTGTCTAGGTGATGGAATTAACTAATATTAAACAGGATTAAAGAAGACTGAGGAGTGGCTATTGATTAAAGATAATAAGCTTTAAGTTTAAAACGATCTTGATAACGATACATTCGCTGCTTGATCAGAGTTTTTACTTAAAGATTGATTGGCATTAAACTTTAAATCAAAGCCATTAATATTTTTAGAGATATCAAATCCAGCTTTTAGATCTTCAGATCCATCAAGACTCATTGCATATTCTGTCTCACGTTTAGATTTAAAGTTAACAGATACATTTATAATATCAGTTTGCTCACTTTCGTTACCTTGAATACGTTTGTAACTAGTTATGATATTTAAGTTATTGATTGTAATATATTCAAATCCAACCACTGATGTGATTAAATGATTTGAATTTGCACCTTGAGTATAAGTATAAATTGTTGAAGTATCTGATACATAATTCATTTTAGCTTCTGATGAATTGCTAAAATCCATTCCATATTCAATAGATCCAAAAGGTTTAAATTTATTGTCATTAAATTTAACAATATCACTAATTTGTAGTCCAACGGACGCTAATCCACTTTCAATAGATTGTTTAGCATAAGATAGAGCATCGGTGCCTGTCTCAGAATAAGCATCAAGTTCTGTGTAACCTAAATCAACACGTGCAATAGGCGTTAAATTAAAGTCCCCTTTATCTAAAGTTTTTCCATAATTAATGGAGCCAAATATTTGTGTTCCATTTCTTGATCCAGTTAAAGTATCAGCTCCACTTATTCTTGTTAAATCACTTTCAATTAAACCAACCCCAATTAATCCTTCAATAAAATTATCATCATTTAATGGACGAGTTCGGTAAACAGAGAAATTGATATTTTCACTATCAATTTTGCTTCCACTGGATCCTACATCCGTATCGCTTTTGCCATACTGAATAGCAAAGCCTAATAAATCATTATCATTTAATTTTGTATCAAAACCAATTGCAAGAGCTTGACCATCAGTTTCACTTGAAGATGAGCCTAAACTATCTCCTATTTTAGATTTACTAATGGAACCTTCTGACCAACTAGACCAATTATCAGGGATGATGGATTTATCATTTTTAACTAAAAGCTCATTTGTGAGTGATGTTAATATAGCATTCCCAAAATCTAATTTAATATTTTGTTTTGATAAATTTTCATTACCTTTATTTTGTCTTAAATAACTTAATCTACTTGAAACTGTGCTAGTTGATTGAATAAAAAAAACTTTTGCTAACTGAGATTGTACATCAATTGAGCCTATTACATCTTTATCTGTGGTTGGGTCAACAGCAGTATTAAAAAAATCTGATGTTGGGGTTACGGCAAATCCAGTGACACCTGTAAAAGTAGATATCATCGCTGTAGCACCGCTAAACATGGTACTAAAATTTGTTACATTAGATGCGTCCCAACTTCTAATATATTGGTTAAAATTTGTTGCACTAAAAAACATATAACTCATATCCGTCACTGCAGCTGTGTTCCAGCTACCAATATCTTGATTAAAAGTGGTTGCACTAACAAACATATAACTCATATACGTCACTGCAGCTGTGTTCCAGCTACCAATATCTTGATTAAAAGTGGTTGCACCAAAAAACATATAACTCATATCCATCACTTTACTTGTATCCCAACTACCAATATCTTGATTAAAAGTGGTTGCACTATAAAACATACGATTCATATTCGTCACTTTACTTGTATCCCAACTACCAATATCTTGGTTAAAATTTCTTGCATTTCCAAACATACGATTCATATTCGTCACTTTACTTGTATCCCAACTGCTAATGTCTTGATTAAAAGACCCTTGACTTATAAAAGCCCTTGATAAATCTGTTAATTCAGAGACATCACAAGTTGAGACATCATCATCTGTTGTGTCCCAGCCTTTAATTTCTGTTAATGTAATTGGATTTGAATGATCAACAGCTGTAACTCCACTACCAGCTCTGCCACCAATATCGAATTGTACAGTATCAACTACACAATCTGCGTAAGCTTTAGGAATTAAAAAATTAAATAAAATTAAATAAGTTAGAAAAACTAAAAAAGTTTTTTTATATGAGAATGTTTTGTTTAATACCATTGTTGTATCAATTGTTTGCAACTAATGGATTTTTTTAATTTACCTTAGTAGTACAAAATAATATTTTTTTTTATCATAAAAAATTTTTATAAAATATATATAAAATATCTAAATATACAATTGGCAATATAGTTTTGGGGGTATACCCCTCTTCTTCAAAGATTTGATATATATTTCAGGTACATTTGGGGTACATTTCACCTAATTTCACCTTAAAAAATTATTAAAAACAAATACTTATTCTATTTTATTAAGCATTAATAGAGATGTTTTTTCATTTAACTAATTTCATCTTGTTTTGTGTCTGAGCAATCAAACCAAATTGTTTTTAAATTTGTATATTGATCGTGTGCATGAATACCATTATCACGTCCACCAAATCCTGATTGTTTATAACCTCCAAAAGGTGTAGTTGCATCACCCTCTCCAAAGCAATTTACAGTGACAGTGCCAGCTTTAATATCTCTAGCAGCTCTCATTGCTTTTTTATTATTAGATGTAAACACTGACGCAGTTAAACCATAGGGCGTATCATTAGCAATTTGAATAGCCTCTTCGTCACTTGAAACTGTAATAATAACTAAGATGGGTCCAAAAATTTCTTCTTTTATTAGTTTAGAATTATTTTTTGAATTAGTGCATTCAAAAATTGTTGGCAATACATATTTATTATCTTTTGTTTGTCCACCTAATATGAGTTTTAATTTTTCTTTTTTGGCTATTTTTAAATAATTTTCTACTTTTTTAAAATGCTCTTTGCTAACTAGAGTTCCTAGATTATAATTAGGATTAGTAGGATCTCCCGTTTTCCAATCTCGAGTTCTTGCAATTATTTTTTTTATCAATTTGTCTTTAACTTTTTTATGGACTATTAACCTAGAAGAAGCGGAACAATTCTGCCCCATATTCCAAAAAGCACCACTTGTAACATTTTTTGCTATATTGTCTAAATCTTCTGCATCTTCTAAAACAATAGCTGGATTTTTTCCACCACATTCTAAAGTAATATTTTTTAAATTTGAATTTGATGAATATTCTAAGAATTTCTTTCCAGTTACTGTAGAACCTGTAAAAGAAACCATATCTATATCTTTATGTAGGCCAATAGCTTTTCCTATTTTATTGCCAAGACCCAATACAACATTAAAAACACCATCAGGAACTCCTGCATCTTTTGCTAATTCAGCAATCCTTAAAGAAGTTAAAGATGTTTGCTCGGCTGGTTTGACAATTATACTATTACCGCAAGCAAGTGCTGGACCTATTTTCCAGGCTAACATTAGCATTGGAAAATTCCACGGTAATACACATCCCACAACACCGACTGGATCTCTTATAATTATGGACATTGCATCATGACCTACTGGAGCTACCTGATCATAAATTTTATCAGCTAATTCTGCATGCCATTTTATAGCATTTATTGTTTCAGGAAGATCTATGGTAATTATGTCTCTTATTGGTTTACCACTGTCTATACATTCTAATACACAAAGTTCATTTTTATTTCTTTCAATTAATTTACAAAGTTTTATAAGAATATTTTTTCTTTCTGAGGGGTGTAACCGACTCCATCTTCCGTCTTCAAAGGCTTCTCTTGACTTAAGAACCGCTAAGTCTAGATCTTTTTCATTACTACAATGTAATTTATTAATAATTTTATTTGTATTTGGGTCTATGTTATTGATAGTTTCTTTACCTAAAGACTTTTTAAAACCTCCATTAATAAAATGGTTTGAGGGATAATTAATATTTTTTGCAATTGATTGAAACTCCTTATGAGTTAATAGATCATTCATAGTTATTTTCCTTTCTTTATGTTATCAAAAGTCTGATTCATAGTTATCACAACTCTTTCTATTATTCTTTTTTCATCTTTATTTAGTATTCTAAGTGGCAACCTCGGTGGTCCAACTGGCATTCCCTGAATTTCCATACAAAATTTAACTGACTGTACAAATTTACCTCCATTTTCTAATAAATCTAGTAAAGGGAGAAGAGTTAACATAACCTCTCTTCCTAAAATAAAATCTCTTTTTAGAACGCAGGCTTCATAAAGAGCAATATGTATTTCAGGAGCGAAATTAGAACCCGCGCAAACCCAAGATCTAGCTCCCCAAGCAAAGAATTCAAGAGCTTGATCATCTGCACCACATGAAATTTGAATCTGTGGGAAATCCTTAGCTAATAGATGGAGTTTGGAAGGGCTTCCTGAGCTTTCTTTTATTGCAAAAAAATTTTTACTTTTTGAAACTGTATCTAAATAATCTCTTCCCATTTCAGATCCCATTTTTCCTGGAAAATTGTATAGCAATATAGGCATATCTACTGATCTATCAATGGTAAGAGCGTGATTAGCATTTTCTTTTTGTGTTGGTTGTGAATATGGAGGGCTAGTGATAAGTATTGCATCGTATTGAAGATTTTTTGAAGCTTTAGCTAAAAATACACAATCTTCGGTTCTTAAAGACCCAACTCCTGCAACTAAAGGAATTTTATTTTTTACAATTTTTTTTGCAAATTTTAATATCTCAATTCTTTCAGATATTGATTGTGCATAGTATTCTCCTGTAGTGCCTCCAATAATAATTCCATGAACCTTACTAAGAACAAGATGATTTAAAATTTTTTCTAAATTATTAAAATCAATTTTGAAATCTTCTTTATAAGGAGTAACAATAGGTGTAAAAATTCCATCAAAATTCATATTATTAACTTATCTCCTCTATTGGCTCACCTAGAACTTCATAATTAGGCTCAACTCCAAGACCAGGTAAATCTGAGGCATACATAAATCCATCCTTTATTATTGGTCCACCTTTTGCTATTTCAACGTCTGTATATTCATGAAAAGCAGATGATTGAAAATGATATGCTTTTGGAGTGGAATGAGCTAAGTGCGCTATAGCTGAAGTTGCTATTTCACCTCCCCAAGCATCTTCTATAGTCATATGAATACCGAGAGTGACACATAAATCTCTAAATTGTTTTGATTTTGTTAAGCCTCCAATTCTATTTATTTTTAGATTAACAACATCCATAGCGTTATCATTATAACCTCTTATAAGCATATTAATGCTGTCCATGCATTCATCTAAAATAAATGGATGATTTGAGTGCTTCCTAATAGACAGACATTCTTCATAACTAGTGCAAGGCTGTTCTAAATATAATCCTATGTCTTTTACAGCACTAACGACTCTCATGGCTTCGTGTTGCAACCATCCACAATTAGCATCAGCATTTAAAACATTTCCCTTATTAAGTTTTTCAGAGACTTTAATAATTCTTTCAATATCTTCTTGAACTTCTGCTCCAACTTTCATTTGAAACTGCTTAAAGCCTTGTTTTTGATAGTCAATTATATTTCGTACCATTTCATCAGGCTCTCTTCTGCTAATAACTTTAAAGAGCTTTACATCTTTATTTAACATACCCCCCAAAAGTTTATAGACTGGATATGAAGTTTTTTTTCCTAAAATATCCCAACAGGCCATATCTATAGCTGATTTTGCATAAGGATGTCCATTGAGAGATTCATCCATTATCATATTAATTGAATTAATATCTGTTGGATCTAAGCCGATTAAATTTTCAGAAATTTTTGCAATTCCAACCCTAGCACCTTCTGCAAAAGCTGGTAAATAAGAGGGTCCAAGTGGACAAGTTTCACCAACACCAATAATTCCGATATCAGTTTCAATTGTTATAACCGTACTATCAAAAGAAGCAAATGATTGCTTTGCCCAACTATAACTTCCTTCTTTCATAGGAAGATCTACTTTAAATATTTTTATTTTTTTTATTTTCATAATTTTACCTCTTTCATTTTTTTTAAAGAATTTTACTTAAAAATTCTTTTGTCCTTATTTCTTTAGGATTGGCTATTAAATCATTAGCTGCACCTATTTCGTGAATTTTACCCTCATGGAAAAAGGCAACTCTATTTGCCACTTCTCTTGCAAAAGGTATTTCGTGAGTTACAACAATCATAGTCATACCTTCGTCAGCAAGCATTTTTAAAGTATCTAAAACCTCTCCTACAAGTTCTGGATCTAAAGCAGAAGTTATTTCATCTAACAAAAGATAGCTTGGAGACATAGCAAGAGCTCTTGCTATAGCTAATCTTTGCTGCTGACCTCCTGATAATTCTGAGGGATAATATTTTAATTTTTCTTTTAGTCCCACTTTAATTAAATGCTCTTCAGCTAACTCATTACTTTCTTTTTTTGACATTTTTAAAACTAACCTTAAGGCTAAACTCACGTTATTAACAGCAGTTAGATGAGGGAATGTATTAAATTGCTGAAAGACTATTCCTAATTTTTTTCTTAATTCATTTTGATTTGTATTTCTATCATGAACACTAATTTCATCGACTAAAATCTCTCCTTGATTTATTCCTTCTAAGGCGTTGATACATAAAAGTAAAGTTGACTTTCCAGAACCACTAGCTCCAACCAGACAAACAACTTCACCTTTATTAACTTCCATATCAATCCCATTTAAAACTTTTAAATCACCATAAGATTTGTGAACATCTTTGATTTTAATCATTTATGTTTTTCTCCCATTTCTACTAATTGTTTAATCATCTGAATTCCATAGATTTAATATGATGTTTTTCCTCATATTTTTCCGCAAAATAAGTTATCAAGAAGCACATAACATAATAAAAGACACCAGCACCTAGTAGGATGAGTATTGGTTCGTGAACTCTATTAATTATTATTTGTGAAGACCTTAATAGCTCTGGAGGGGTAGCTCCCATTACGGCGATTAAAGATGTGTCTTTCATTAAACCCAACATAAGTCCAGTCCAAGAAGGGAAAATATTTTTAAAACCAATAGGAATAACTATAAAAATAAAATCTTGAAAATAAGTCATCCCTAATCCTCTTGATGAATTTCTAGTTACCTTTGGTACAGACTTAATGCCAGCTAAAATAACTTCAGCAACATATCCAGAAATGTAGACTGATAAAGTTAAAATTCCTGATAGAAAAGGATCCATGGGATATCCAGCTATAGCCATAAAACTATTAAATAAAACAAATTGTAAAATAAGAGGAACGGATCTTATAATATCAATATATATACCTAAGATATAAAAAACAATTCTACTATTTAAAGATCTTGCCCAGCCTATTAAAAAACCAATAAAAGTTCCTAATATCCCAGAAGAAATAGTTAAAGCAAAAGTAATTAGAGCTCCTTGAGACATAAACAATAAGTCATTAAATGTAAAACTATAATTCATATTCTTAAATATCTTTTAGCTATTAATCCTGAGCTTAATAATATTGACTTAGAAATAAAAATATAAATGAGAGCTGCAATAAAATAAAATTCAAAAGGTCTAAATGTTTGAGATTGAAGAAAGGCTGTCATTCCTGTTAATTCTTGGAGGCCGATAACTATACCAAGAGAAGTTCCCATCATTGCCCAAATAAATTGATTTGTCATTGAAGGGAAAACTATTCTTAAAACTTGAGGGTAAATAACATACATATATGTTTGAAAATTATTAAGACCAATACCTTTTGCGGCAAGGTTTTGATTTTTTGAGATAGAAGTAAATCCTCCTCTTAAAATCTCTGTCATATAACCAGCATTATTAAAAGTGATAGCTGCTAATACAGCCACATATGAAGATAAATGTATTCCAAATGAACCTAATCCAAAATAAGCCATATAAATTTGTAAAAGAGCAGGAGTATTTCTTGCAATTGAAATCCAAGTTTTGGTAAAATTTCTTAAAAAACTATTATCACTCTTTTGCCACACTACTAATATCGAGGCTATTAAAAGACCAATAATAGAACTTAGGATAGTTAATTCTAGCGTAAGAATAGCTCCTTCAAAAAGATCGGGCAATCTTTTCCATACAACTCGCCATTGAAATGTATAATCTAACATAATATTTTCTACTTAAAGGGGGAATACTCCCCCCTTAAGTTTATTTATA
>Ga0209830_10004332_pt1 | contig 10375 bp, 2 predicted proteins | sample ArcticOcean_MG_C_12_FD_187439 | JGI IMG/M metagenome (GOLD analysis project Ga0209830, IMG submission 187439) | Marine microbial communities from western Arctic Ocean - ArcticOcean_MG_CB8_130 (SPAdes) (version 2) | ecosystem: Environmental > Aquatic > Marine > Oceanic | place: Arctic Ocean...
GATCTATGTCTTTTTGAAGAGCAAACCACATACCTACTACGGTTACAACAAAAGCTACAATTATTAATAGTGTTTTTAAATCTAAAGTTAGTTCAGTGTTTTCTGAAATTTTGTTACTCATTGTTTTATTTGTTTTTTTTTAAATATTAATTACCTTTTTTACCACCTCTCGTAACAATAAGAGTTGAGTTAGTACTAGGTTTTGAATTATAACTAGGTCTAGAGTTATAGCTAGGTTTACTGTTAAAACTAGGCTTGCTGTTAAAGCTAGGCTTAGAATTAAAATTAGGTTTTGGTTTGTTATAATTAACTCTTGGCTTTACAATTGGTTTATAACTTACAACTGGTTTATTATTTAGAATCGTTCTAGATATATTAAGCTTACTTAAAGCCATAGCATCTTTAACTTTTATTTGGTTTCTTCTACTAGAATTATAAACTACATTGTAACCTTGATTATTAAAAGGTCCTTGATTCCAAGGTACCATATAGTAATCCCAATAGTTCCAAGGTCTATAAAAGCTAGAGTAATAATTATAAAAATTACCTTGATAAAAATTAAAATCCATCCACATAGGTCTCATTCCCCAGTAACCATAGTTATGAGCAAAGTAAAAACGAGGTTTAAAAGGTTTAAATTTTATACGTATTATATCTGTGTTAAAACTAGTAAATATAGATGTTATGTCTTCTGGAGACGTTTGCACGTCTACATAAACACTATTAGGAATGTATTGATAATTTCCACAGCTACAAAGTAGCATCAATAATATTATAAGTTTTTTCATATTTATTTTTTCTTTTTCTTTTTTGCTTTTACAACTTTTTTATCACACTCTTTGTAGTTTTTAAACATTAATTTGTATAAAAACTTGTTCCATAATTCTTGTAGTTTGTCTATCATTTTTTTAGGTTTTTTTCTTGAAGTTCTAATATTTTTTTAACTCTTTCATTTTCGTATTTTAAAGCTTTTATTTGTTGCTTAGTAAGTCCTAACTCTAATAGCAAATCTTTTTGTTCTTTTATGCTAGTGTCTTTTTTCATTGTAGTAACTTTCTCTTTCAATATCATTTCAGGAGTTTGATCAACTTTTTCTTCTACACCATAATAACCTAGTCCAACATCCCAAGACGACCAACCTAAAGCCAAAGCAACTTTTTGCCATTTTTCACTATTTTCGCTAAACATTTGTCTTATGTTGTTTATTTTTTGTATAGCTCTGTCTGCAGGTATATTTGTTGCCGCCGTAACAACTTGAGCAGTAGCTAAATAAGCTGGATTGTTTAAACTAAAGCCTTGATTAGCTATTTCTTCTTGTTGCCAACTAAAAGTGTTAGCAGCAGAATTTAATTTTCTAATCTTAGTATCTAAAGGTGGAGAAAAATCAAATAAATCAGATATAGCTTTTCTAAACTCAGGTGAATCTTTTTTGTTTTCTTTTGCTATTGTAACTAAAGAATTTTTCACAGCTAAAGCGGCTTTACCTTGTATTCCTAGTCCATTTAATAAAGAATCACCCATACCATTAATTGTTCTAGCTCCTTTACCAGTTTCGTCACCGTCTTCATCAAAAGCTTCAGTCCACAAAGAGTTTTGCAAAGCATTAAAAACTAAATTTTGTGCAGCTCCATAATAAACTATTTTAGAAACGTTAGATTTCCAGTCTCCTCTTTTGTTGATTAAATCTTGAGCAGATCTTTTTATTATACGATTGTATTGCATTGGAGTGTTAGAGAAAGCTAAAACAACTCTACCAGCTCCACTAGCTTGTTGTTGACTTATTCTCATTGGACTGCTTGACTGTTGGTTTTCTTCTGATATTTTTCTCCAAGCATCCATAGCTTGCGCTTCTGCCATTTCTTTAGGCATACCACCTTTTATTAAAGATTCAACTCTGTTTCTATACATTGTAGCTCCACCTGAAGCAATAGCAAAACTATCAGCTCCTCTTGTCATTACAAAACCTTGATTTAACAAATAAGCAATAGCACCTTTTGCGCCACCTTTTTTTGCTGCGCTTGCTATTTCAGATTCACTAACATTTATGTTTAAACCTTCTCTTCTGTTCTTTAAATAATCAGAATTAAATAATTTTTTAAAATCTTTCCAATATTGAGGCTGGTTAGCAAAAGCTTTACCGGCCTTATAAATATTATTATCACCCCAGTTTATATAATTTACAGAAGAAATTGTTTGAAGAGCCGCTGATCTAGTGTTTAAAAACATTGTAGCACCAACAGATCCATTAACCCAATCTAAAATATTGTCTACTGTTCTGTTTCCTCCTGGAGCTCTATTGCTCCCGCTTTCCATTCTTCCTAAAACATTTTCTAGTGATTCTACGTATTTATCACCAAAAGCAAATCTTAATTTATTTTTATTATTATCTGAAAATATAATGCTAGTGTTTTCTTTCCATTCTTGTAAATATTCTTTTCTATTTACTTTGTTTATTTCACCCATTATGTCACTAGATAATGTTCCAGATATCCAACCTTCTTTTGGTTTAGGATATTGTTTACCTTTTTGCATATTACCAATTTCATTTACAAAAACATTTAAATCTCCATTTTCACTAACAAATTTATTTAACTTTTTTTGATCTCTTTTAGATAAACCAGGTATTTCCATACCTTGCTTTGTCCATACCGCTACTCTAGCCGCGTCACCAAACGAGTAATTACCAATACCTGTTTCAGTATTCATGCTTTTAGGTAGTTTTGTTAACTTGTCTTTTAAAGCTTTAAAGTCACTAGCCGCTGCAATTTTAGCAGATTCAATTCTTCTTTCAGCTCTATTATAAGGATTAATTAAATTATCATTATAAAACTCATACATAGCGTCTCCTTGTTTACCCTTTGGTAAAGTAGCATACAATAAACCGTTAAAATCTTCCGCAGAATAACCTGTAAAGAAATTAGAAAACATGTTTTTGTTTTTTAGTTTACCCTCAGATTGAGCTCTTGCGGCTGATATTGTCCAGTCAGCACCAAGGGTTTGACCTTTCATTTCACTAGTTTTTAATTCTAGATTTTCATTAAATATTTTATCAAACGTTATTGGTTTAGCACTTAACTTAGCTTGAACAGGTCCTTTGATATCTACTTGATCTATAACATTTTTAACAGCTTTAACGTTTGCTAGTATATCATCAGCAAACAAGAAGTCATTATAACCTTCCGCTGCTTTACCTAAAAACCAATTTGCTTTTGCTTGTGGAGTACCATTGCCTAAACCTATAATGTTTTCAACTGGTATGTTTATCTTATTAGACTCTAACCATCTTCTCATTGGCTCAGCAAACTCTGGTGGTCTTGCGCTAACTACAAATAAATTCTCAGGACCATGCTGTTTGTATTGCTCTTTTAATCTTTTAAAATAAGCAGCAGGTTTTCCGTCTTTAATTTTCATAAAATCACTAAAATCAAAAGTAACTCCTTCAGCTTCTAAAGCACTAGCTTGTTCACCAAACTCTTCTGTTCTTAACATTATTTTAGAACCATCAGGTCTTGTTCCTATTACTTGGTTTTTAGAAACAAGAGTGGTGTTGTCAGCGTCTACAGCTGTTAATGATTTTACATCTTTTTTTAGTTTTCTTCCTTCAGTAGCAGCAACATCTGCTGATTGAGTTACAAAAACGTTTTGTTCACCAGTTATTACTTTTATACCGTTATTTGTAAAATTGTTAGAACCACCTTCGTTTTTATTTATTTGATCTACAAGGCCATCTTTTGTGGGTGTTATAGCTTCAAAAGCATTCATTGCTTCTCTAGCAGTTTCTCTTGTAGTATAATTAGGCTCTCCTTCTTTTATATAACCTTTTTCAGAAAGCATTATTTGATAAGCTAACCTACCTTGTTCGTTTATAACACTTTGGTTATTTTCAAAAGGTTTATCTACTGTTATATTAAAGTCTTCTGCGTCAGTTCTATATTCCCAATTGCCATCTTCATTTCTATATTCTCTACCTATTTTGTTAAGGTTTGCGGTAAAGTATTCGCTAGCGTATCTTAATCTTACGTCAGGAACTTTACTAAAATCTCCAGTTTCTAAAGCTTCTTTCATAGCTTCTTTAAAAACAGGATGCTCACCAGACGAAGGAGAAAAAGGAGTTATGATCTCACCCGTAAATCTATTTTTGTTAACAGTAGCTTGATCAAGAATATCTTTTTGTTCTTTAGAAATTTTTATTTGAAAATAATTCTCACCTGCCCATTCTTTAAAGCCATCGTAAACTTTATCAGTTCCACTTATAGCTTTAACAAAAGAGTTAGCAAAATTTCCATATTGAAAAATATGTTCTTCTCTTCCTGTAACGCCTAAACCACGCTCAGCACCAAGCACGGTAGCAAAACCTCTAAACGGATGGTTATTAGCATTACCACTATATATCATACCTATTAATCCAGCTAACTTGTCAGGGCTTTCAGTAGCTATTTTTCTAAACTTGTCAAATATAAGATCTTTACCTTGTTGAATATCATCGTAGTTTTTCTTATTATCTTCTAATTGACTTAGCGTTTGAGTTTTTAAAGCTAAAGACATTAGTCTTTTTTGTTCAGGGTCTATTTTTATATCTCTACTTTCTATCTCTTGACCAAGCTCTTTATTTAATTCTACAAGCTCTAGTATACTACCATCTCTATTTGCTTTTATATAATCAGAAACTTCCTTAGTAAAACCTGCGTTAACATCATTTTCGTTTTTATAAAGACCATATTGATCTACAACTTTTTGCAAGTCTTGACTAACGCCAACCATTTTGCCGCCTGTGCCACTACCTCTTGTTGGTACTCTTATACCGCCAGTTCCTAACCATTTCATTAACTCAGGGGTTGTTTCTCCAAACTCACTAACAAGATCATTTAAAGCTAAATCTCTATACATTTTAACTCTTTCTTTAGAGTCAGTAGGTAGTTTTGGTAAACCTTTACTTTCTAATATTTCGTTAAAAACTGTTTCAAAAGTTTTTCTTCCAGATGACAAAGATGCTTCAGGTTTAAGATCTAAGTTAGATGCAATTGTAAGCATACCTTCTGCTTCAGTTACAGATCCTTCTTCAATTTTTTCTGCCGTTACATCTCTAGTTGATTTGTTAGAAAGAGACATGCCATACATTTTCATTATTCCTTTTAAAGCTTGGTTATTTCTAGGCGTTACATCTTTATTTATTTTACCATTAACTACGCCAAAAGTTTCTAAAAACTCAGGAATACTAATATCATTTCTTAAAGTATATTGTTTATTGCCATCTTTTTTACCTGTTTCAACATAAAATTTATCTCTTATTAATTTAGGTATACCCATTGGATCACCGCCAATTTTAATTTTTTTATTACCAGCTTTAGAATCAACTTGAGTTTTTCTAGTATTACCAGGTGACAAGGCTACTTTCATTAAATCCTTAGCGTTATCAAATACCCATTTTTGAATCTTTTTTACATTATCTCCTTTTCTAAAATTATCTGATGAAACTGTTATACGCTCAACTGGTATTCCAAAATAATCAGCTAAAGCTTGATATGGCGCTAAAGCTTGTTTGTCTTTAAACTTAGTGCTATTTATGTCTATACCGTTTTCTTCAGCGTTATCTAAAATTTCTTTTTGCTTTGCATCAAACTCTGTTTTAAAACTAGGGTCAACTAAAGAAAAAGGATCTTTTTGAACTCCTGTATATTCAGCTTCTGAATACGCTTCGTTTGTGTCAGCTATTTCAGTTCCCCTGTCTTTTAAATCTTCTATTCTAACGCCTTTATATTGGTCTTCAGTTATACCTGCTCTACGAAGCATGTCACCCATTTTTCTTCTAAAAGTAGCCGTTACATAAGTGCTAAAGTCAGCGCCGTTTTTTTCTTTATCATACCTTTTTTTAAGCATAGGAATATAATTACCAACAAAACTAGTAAACTCTTCTTGACTTATACCTTTACCACCTTTTTGAATCTGCTCTTGTTGAAACTTAGCATTGTAACCCATGGCCACAGCCGCTAAAGATTTTACGTTTTCCAACAATTCAGCATCTTTTCTAAATCCTTCAGGGTTTTCTTTAAATTCTTCAATTAACGTTTGAACCGGAGCTTTAGCTGCGGAAGCTTTTGCCTCCATTTCCTCAGTTGTTACCATTTCTCCAGCTGCTTCTTTAGCGTCTCTAGCAAACGCCTCAGCTTGATCTATGCTTTCTTTTTTTCCTTCAGCAAAACCTCTTATCATGTCAAACATTTGTTTACCTGTAACATTGTCAACATCAAGATTAGGTAAGTTCTTTTTCAATAAAGGAATAAAACTTTTTAATTGTTCTCCAAAAGATTCAGTAAAAGTTATTTGCTTGTTTTTAATTAACTCTGAAAGTATTGATAACTTTTCCTCATACCACTCTCCTTTAGGTTTTGACAAATCATAGTCTCTTGACTCAAGATTTTTTTGTAAAACTTGTTGTTGGTTATCTGATAACTGACCAACTACATCGTCTATTATTTTTATCCCTTCCTCTGTTACGTTACCTTTTTTGTCTTTAAAAGAATTAAGCCAAAGTCTATGAATATCCTCGTGGTTCTTAGCTGTAAAATCTTTTACTTCTTTTGCTTTTTCTATGTTTATAAAAGCTTCTCCTGTCACAGGATTAACAACAGCAATAACATCTTTAACATTTTTAGCTTGTACGTCACCTCTTTTTACCCATTCGTTAAAACTGTCTTGAAGTTCTTGTTTGCTTTGTATACCTTTTGTAGATCCAGGTAAATTATATTCAGTAGCTATTTCTTTTTCTAAAACTTCTAAGTTTTCTGCAGCTATTTTATCTATTAAAGCTTTACCTATTTTACCATCGCTTGAGTAATCTTTTATTTCTTCTTTTAAACCTTTAATTTTTTTGTCTAACTCTAGCTTTTCGCTTTCTGTTATATTGTCTTCTTTTCTAAATTCTTGTAGTTTAGCTAAGTTTTGATTAAGAGACTGTTGTTTTAACAAAAACTTATAAGCTTCATCTCTTCTTTTAGGGTTTGAACTATAAAAATCTTGATTAGTTCCAGCAAAAACTCCATTTTCTTGAAAAAACACTCCACCACCATTGAGCCTGTGTTGTATTAAAGAATTGTTTCTCATGTAGTTTTGTAAAACACCAAAATTAGCTGTTCCTTGTTGTATGCCTAGTCTATCAGCTATCATCAAAGGAGATGTTCCTGGTTGATTTAAAAGATCTGATTCTTTTTCTGTAAGAGCGTCTCCAGCTTTAATTTTTTCTGAAATTACAAAAGCTTGTTCTTGACTTATTAGTTTTCCGTCTGGTTTACCTTGATTTTCTTTAATCATTGTAGCCATTTGGTTTACTGCTAGTTGGTTTTTTAAGTCTCTTGAAGATTCTTTTATTTTATCTACTTCAATTTGATATTCTTCTGGAGATATATCACCTTTTTCTTTTAAGTTTTCAGCACCGTTTAACATTTCTTTTTCGCGATCTTCTATTTCTTTATAAGAATCTTCGCTAGGATCTGTAATAGTTTTTTTAGATATATCCATATAACTAGCGCCATCGCTTGCTCTTTTGTTATATTTGTTTCTATTATACATTCTTAAAAAACTATCTTGAAAAGCATAAGAAACATTATCCAAGCCTTTGACTCCTTTAAGAACTCTACCCATTACCATCATCTTAACGGTTTCTTCAGCATGCTTCATTAAAAGACCAGATCCTTCGTTTTGTAATTCTTCCATGTAGTTATCTACGTTTTGTAAATAACTACCAAATTGATAAGAAAAAGCAGCACCTTGTCCTTGGCCTAATGATGTTGTAAGTTTAGCAGAAACACCCATAGGATTTTTCATTAATCTTTGCACAACAGGAGTATAGCCCATTATATGTCTAGTATTTAAAAACTTGCTAAAACCAGAAAAAGCTATATGACCAATAGGCATAGAAGCGCCAAATAAAGCAGAGTCTAAGATACTTTCTCCTTCTTCGCCATATAAAGCTGTTACAGCTCCAAAATCAAAAGCTGAACCTGGAATTTTCGCGGCCTCAGTAACGGCTTTTTTAATCCAAGGAGCTGACATTTTAATTGTTTTTTCAGTTCCTTTTGTAATCATAGCAGTGGCTTGAGCCCCTTGAACTGGAAGAACTTTTTTAGTTAAATATAATTTAGCTAGAAATTCTCCAAGAATAGGTAATCCACCTCCTACAAAATTACCAAAGTTTCTTGATGTTTGATCTGTTATTTCTTCTGCGTCCATATCAAAACCAATTGTAGTTAACGCGTCTGCAAATAAGTTTTTTCTTTCATAAGTAGTAATTGTATTTTCGCCAAATATACCTATAGCAGAATCAAAAAAATCGTCAGCACCTTTACTTTTTTTCATAAATATAGGATTTCTATTTAATTGCATAGCTTGGTTGTAAACTACATAACTATTTAAAGCATTGTTATACGCTTCAGCTACCGGGTGTGAAGATGGAATTTCTTTTAAACCTTTAGGAATTTCTCCAGTTTCTATAAACGTATTAATGTTTTCTATTAATCCTTTTGGTAAAGTACCGCTACCTTGTCTTACGTTACCTATTGGATAAGTAAAGGCAGTATCACCAGTGTTCCAATCAGGCGCAACAAATCCAAACTCATCTGGCTGAATAGGACCACCTTCTTTGCTATAAAATTCGTCTGTATAACCTACAATGTTTCCGTTTTCATCTTTTTTAACATACTGGCTGTCTAAACCATACTTAGAACCATCATCATCTAATCTTCCTACGCCTAACTCATTATTTACTTCTCTTACATCTTTAGATAAAGCAAGCAGTTTGTAATAGTTTTCTTGTAAACCATTTTCAAGATCATCTTTTTCAGTTGTTGTAGCTAGTATTTCAGATTCTTGATAATTTTCTAGATCTTGTGTGCTAGCTTTTTCTATATCAATTACGTCACCTGTTTTAGTGTCATAAAGTTTTGACCCGTAATTTCTTTTTTTAGCTAATTTTTCTAATTGTCTGTTTAGTTTTTTCTTTTCTCTAGAACCTTCTTCAGCGTTTTCGTAATCTATATTTAATTGCTTAAATTCTTTTTCATTTTCATCTAAATATTTATCACCGTAATCAAATATAGTATCATACCCAAAATCCCACTCTTGTTTAAGATTATTGATTTGTTTAAACGTTCTTCTTGCTTGTAAATCTGGTATGTTTATAGGCATTAAAGAATTAAAAGCATTTTTACCAACATCATCGTCATCTGTTTGATTAACGTGTAGGTCAAATATTTTTTTGGTTTGTGTTCCAGATGTATCTGGAAATATTTGAACACCACTACCGTTAGGGTTTTCAATATATCGAATCAACCTATTAGAGTCTAAACCTTCGTCTACTTTATCTTGTATTTCAGCAGGAGTACCAGTTATCATAGTAGGTTTTGGTGGAGTGTAAGTTCCAGGACCATTTGGACCATCATACTTTTTAGTGTCAGTAAAATACTTCATAGCTTTTTGATTAAAACTAGACGTACGTTTTAAATCTGGAACAATTCCTTGTTGGTTGCCTGAGTATTCGTCGTTGAAATTTGCCCAAACATCTATACCTAGTTCTTCAGTAAGCTCCGCTGCATTGTAAGGATTATTTCCTGTAATTTTAATTTCATCTAATTCAACTTCTTGAAATTCCGAAAAACCATCTTCTGATTCTGAAGCCATATCGGATGCTTCGTCTGTTGTAGTTGTTACAGCTGCACCCGCTTGGTCCGCAACAACTTCTGTCTTTACTTCTTCAACTTCTTCAGTTTTAGGATTATCTATTTCCCATTGCTTAACTAAGTCAAACCATTGGTCGCCTGGGACGTTATCGTCTACTAAACTTCTTACGTATTCTTCTTTTGTCATTTAATTTAATTTTGTTGGTTAGCTTCCATAAACTTATCAGCTTTTGCTTGTTTTCCTTCTTCAAGATCAAACACTGCCGCGTCTTCTTCAACATCAGGCATTTTCATTGTTAAGAATTGGTGTAAATAATTTTTGAAAAAGTACTCTTTATATTTTTGCGCAAACTGAACTTTTTTGTCTTGATGCAAAGGTAAGTCAGTAGTGTAAGACCAAGATTGTTCTGCCGCGTTTGCGTTCTGAACCATTTGATCATCTTCTTCTTCGCTAGTTCCTTTAGCTAAATAAACATTCCAAGCAGCTACGGCTTCTTGCTCTGCACTTAGTAGTCCAGAAACCTCAGCGTTTATAAAAGGAGTTACTTTCTTTTCAATTTTATCCATGTCATACCTAAGAACGTTTCTACCTTTACCACCACCTATATCTATTATTTCATAATCAGGTTCACCATTAACTTTTAGTATAAATTGATCTGCTATCTTTGCGCCTGATCCTAATTTTCCATCTTCTTTCACTGCAT
>Ga0209830_10004346_pt1 | contig 10353 bp, 8 predicted proteins | sample ArcticOcean_MG_C_12_FD_187439 | JGI IMG/M metagenome (GOLD analysis project Ga0209830, IMG submission 187439) | Marine microbial communities from western Arctic Ocean - ArcticOcean_MG_CB8_130 (SPAdes) (version 2) | ecosystem: Environmental > Aquatic > Marine > Oceanic | place: Arctic Ocean...
CGCGCCTACGGTCAAATCCTTATCCAAATCCCTCTTAAAATACATCGGATTAAACGCTCGCGCCATGCGATGCGTCAAACCAGGCGGTATTTTAATATCCTGCAGTTGCTCCGGAGCAGTAACGCAGCGAAAACTGTTACCATCCATCGTCTTTGAAGCTTCCCAAGCGGCGAACCGAAGGATCGCGAAAGTCCGCGACGGCGGATGCGGCGCCGATCAACCGATCGACCCGATGTTCCCAGAGGGTGAATATTTGAGCGTTTTAGCCGTGCGCGTGATGTAAGTAGTACATTTCTGGCCGTTACAGAAAACCATATAATAGTGATGATGATAGAAATTTTGTATTTGTTTCGCGGTGACTTGGAAAGTTTACACACGTACTACTCGTTAAAAGGTCGAATAAACAACTCCACAAAAAAAGAATCCATCTTTTGCAAAGCTTTAAGTTTTATTAGTCGTCGTCTGGGGGGTGCGTGTTCGGCGAGATGGGGCTGGACTTGGACTCGTGCATAGAGCGGGTATGTTTTCTCGTTGTGAAACTCTTTACTCTCTCTCTCTCTCTCTCTCTTTGCGCGTCTAAACGCGTGGTATTCTTTCCGTTTCATTCCATTTCTCTTCTTTAGGTCTCGCCGTCGTCTTGTACTCACGAACCTCTCTCTCTCTCTCTTCTATGAATGAAACGCTATGACAAAACTATACGCAGATTAAACGGTGCGAATCTCTGACCGAACCGGAACTCGAACAGCTCTGTTTAAAATGCAAAGACGTTCTAGTGGAAGAGTCGAACGTGCAACCGGTGTCCTCCCCGGTGACGGTGTGCGGGGACATCCACGGGCAATTTCACGACCTGTTGAAGTTGTTCCAAACCGGAGGGGAAGTTCCCGAGACGAACTACGTCTTCATGGGGGACTTCGTCGATCGAGGATATAACAGTTTAGAAGTGTTCACGTTGTTGATGTTGCTCAAGGTGAAATATCCGGCGCACGTGACGCTGTTGAGGGGCAATCACGAGAGTCGACAGATTACGCAGGTGTACGGGTTTTTCGACGAGTGCACGAGGAAGTACGGGAACGCGAACGCGTGGAGGTGGTGCACGGACGTTTTTGATTACTTGACGTTAGCGGCGGTGATTGAAGGGCGCGTTTTGTGCGTCCACGGGGGTTTAAGTCCGGATGTTCGGTCGATTGATCAAATTCGGACCGTGGATCGCGTGTGCGAAATTCCTCACGAAGGCGCGTTTTGCGATTTGATGTGGTCTGATCCTGAGGATATCGAACGGTGGGCGATTTCGCCGAGAGGCGCGGGATGGTTGTTCGGGCGAAAAGTTGTAGAGGAGTTTAACCACGGGAACGGGTTAGAGTTGATTGCGCGCGCGCATCAGCTCGTCCAAGAAGGCTTGAAATACCAGTTCCCGGAGAGGAGTTTAGTCACCGTCTGGTCTGCCCCGAACTACTGTTATCGGTGCGGCAACGTAGCCTCGATGTTAAGTTTTGATAGCGAAATGGATAGGTCGGTGAAATATTTCACGGAAACGAGCGAGAATGCAAACATGTCCGCGCCGAGAAACATAGCCGCCGGGTATTTCTTATAATAAGAGAGAGCGAAGGAGTTTAGAATATAAAAAGTAGCGAGATAGCAGAGAACATTATGGGTATAGCACAGCAGAATGACCGAAACCAGCGCGTATATTGTAATATAGATATAATTATATACTACGTATGTACTAGGTACTCGTTTCTCTCTTTCTCTATTCTATTCCGCCGCTGGCTCTATTATTATAAATACGTGTTAATACATCAAGTGTGTTTTGCTGCGTTTTCGGCGGCGGCACATTCTTTTGCAGCAGCAGCAGCACATCTCTTTCGTCTCTCTCTCACCAAAATTAATTCTTCTTGTTCATTTTCAAGCTCATCTTCGCTCGTAATCGCTTCAGCTCTTTCTTCTTTCCTTTCACTTCCAAAGGAGTCTTCGCGTTCGTCCAATTCGCGAGCTCTTCTTTTTCCAAAGCCGCGATCGACGCGTTCAATTGTTCCCGTTTTTTATAATCCATATTCCGGTCGTGCGGATTGATTCTCTTCGTCGGCGTTCGCGATTTCGAGCGGTGCGCTTTACCCAGTAAACCGAGCGTGCCTCGGTTGCCGCGTTTAATCACCGGTTGGCGTTTGATTTTGCCCGCCATTTTGGATGTTTGTTTGTTGTGAGGAAGAAAGTTGTGTGATGAGGAAACTCGCATCAAAGTCGGATGATGATTCGTGTACATTTTTTTTTGCATTTTGATTACGCCCCATTACAGTAGTCTCTTCTCTCTTAAATGAGTAGCACTAGTTTCACAGTTTTTGTTGTGCGTGTTCTGGGGTACTTTACAGTTCTCGATTTTAAGATACGCGCGTCGCGCTCCGCCCGGATTCTTTGATGATAGCGTACAACATTCCGGATTCTTAAGCAAACGCTCGCGACCGAAGGTGGTACGTTTCTCTTCTCGCGCTCACGCGTGCGCCTCGGTGTTTCTGTACACCTCGTACGCCTCGCCGTCTTCAAAGATGATCAGCTGTCCCGGTTGTACCTTCGTCTTCTGTTTTCGTTGCACTTTCCTTGTCTGTCCTTTCGTGGACAACAGAAACGAGCCGTGCACGGCGGAAACTTCCAACTCTCGGTCATCCTTCCCGGAAACAGAGAACTGGATCGCGTTCTTATCCACTTGAAGGACACCTCCGGACGATTTTACCAGACGGTTCACGTCGATGGCTTCGATCGGACAGTGTCGTGGGGCGGACGACACTCGGTCCAGGTCGCCCGTTCGTGATTTTTCGCAATCCGGGGCATCCAACACCCACTTTTTATTTGTGATATTTTATCGAATGTTGTATTCGTCGAGGACGAGAAGGATGTGAGGAGAACACGCAAAAAAGGTGAGTCACGAGGAAAAGAGCGCAGAGTTTAAGAGTAAGAGTAAGAGTAAGAGTAGTATAGAGGAGCACTTCCGCGCTTCTTGATACTCGTTAAAGATGAGAGAAAAAAATATCTAACAAAGGAGAAAAGAATTGGAAAAAAAAGATCTCTCTTCTTCGTAATTACCTTCGTCACGTTCGTGACCACCAAACTTCTTCTCCCGTTTTGCTTGGTACGGTGAGCGACCGCCGAGATGCTCGTTGCAAAATGTGTCGTCGTCGTAAACATTATTTTATCTTTCGTAGTAAAAGTGTGTTGTTGTTCCTCCTGATATGGTATTCAATACTATGAAGAGATTTAAGAGCAAAAAGGGAGAAAAGAAAAAAAAATGCTGAGCTGGCAAGAATTTAATTAGCTGAATTTCGAGAGTCTCAAAAACAGCCAAAAGTCTCGTGTTTTTGCTTCAGATAATAACGATAAAGGATGATGATGCTTTCGAGAACTCCGGTCGTTTCTTCGCCCTCTTCTTCGTCGAAGAGGAGGAGCGAACGACTTTGCGCGAAGGCGACGTCATCAAAACCGGGTGGTGTGTCGACCACCACTTCTGTTCCCGCAACAAAGAAAACGGATGTGATGTTGGGGAAAAATCAGCGACGGAGAGACGTGTTCGCTGTGGGGGTTCTTTTCCTCTCTCTGGGTGCTTCTTCGAAGGAAAGAGCTTTTGCCTACGGTACGGGAGGATGGAAAGATTGCGAACCGATCTGCGACTCCTTGAAAGGCGGGTTCGCCGCGCAGCAAAAGTTGCAAGAGGAGATGATGCGACAGTCGATGGGTGGTGGTGGTGACGACACCGGTGCTGAAGCGAAAGAGGAAAGCAAAGGCAAAAAAGCCGCAGTATCGGAGAGGGAAAAGAGGAAGAAGAACTTGAGATAGATGGACAGAGTGAAAGAGTTTGGTGTCGTTATGAATGCGAATAGTATAACATACGTTCGTTCGTTTGTTTGCGCCGCGCTCGCGGTAGTATTATTAAGTTTTATTATTCCTTCAGCGTTTTCAATCCGCTCGTCCCGAGTAACTCCAACTTCTCGAACGCGTTTTTGAAATCCGCGAAGAACTTTTTCTGATCTTTCGCGTACACGTCCACGTATTTTTTAAAGTTTTCGTCTTCCAATAAGACGATGTCGGACGGTAACATCATGAGCTGCCCGCTCGGATCTTCGTATTGGAATTTTTTCGTCTTTGTATTCTCGGTCCATTTGAGGCCTTTCAATAAGCCGTAATAGGAGTTATTGAACAACAAAGGCGTCGAGGACCACGGTCCGACGTAACCACTGGCATCGGCGTGACACCTTCCCAAGGCGTGCGCACCAGATAACGCGACAATCTCCTGGTCGTCGAATCCCATTCGATAAAAGACGTCTCTCAAACCTTGCGTCGTTTTTGGTCCGGCGCGATCGCCTTTATCCGCATCCGGTAAGCGCCCATCCGGGGTCACTTTCGACGGGTCCATCTCGTCCACTCTTCCGTATTTAAACTCCATGGTTGGCCCGCCCATTTCTTCGATGGCGACTTTCCCCGCGTACGCGTACATATCCGCGTACGAAATTTTTGGATTTCGCTCCTTGATCGGTTCCAACGCCAAAACCATCTTGTCCAACCCGGCGTTGCCGCCGTGCGCGAGTTCTTCCTTAAACCGAATAGTTCCACCACTAGAACCACCGGTTTGTGTCATTTTATCGTACGTCCCTGATGAATGCCACGCTAATCGTACCAAAGTCGGTCCTAAGTTTGCGTCTTTTTCCATCAGCGCTTTCACGTCTTTTCTCAACTGTTTGAAATCTGAGTCAGAGACAGCCGCCTTGAAAGAGGATTCCCCGGATGCTCGAGCAAACGGCGGGGCGGATCCTTGCACGACTGTACTCATCCCTACCATACCCATAACGCCTACGAGTGCTCGAAACACGTCTCTTTTCGTTAAGGAGAGGTGAATGAGGTCTTCGTCTGATTTGAGGACGCAGTATTCAATCATGTCTTCTTGCTCGATTGGATTAGTCGAATTCATTATTAATTTACCCTCGTCCGATGATGAAAATGATCGAAAAGTGCTGATTGATTTTTTGTGCTTTTGTTGTTGTTGTTCCTTCTTAGAAGAAAAACCACCACCACGGACGACACATCTATTGCTATTAGTATTACTACCCGACGACACCAAAGAAGAGCATTTTCGGATGCTCGTCGTCGTCGGCGGCGGCATTAACATCATCATCATGTAATAATAATAAGGGCAATGATACGAAAAGCGTCGTTTGAAAAAGTGCAAAAAATAAAGATATTTTTGCTTTTTGGCGGCAATATTTTTCCTTTAATTTTTTCACCAGTGTTTTAGGGTTTCTCTTTTTCAGCCTCAGAGAGTGTTTGTTGCGCTTATTACGACTTCAAGAGTAGAGGAGTACTAACAAAGGAGCAAAGAGTAGTGTTCAAAGTGTGCAAGATTTCATCAAAAAAAGTTTAATCGTCCCAGTCTTCTATGACGGTACCGACGCCGGCGTCGACGTCGCCGAACTTTTCGGGCGCTTTTGAACCGCCTAAAAGCTTCGCCACCCAACCTTTTTTATCTTTTTTCACCTCGACCGGAGCGCAGATGCCGCCATCGTTGGTAAAGACGACTTCGGGAGTTGATTTACACTGCCCATCGCACGTGCAACTCAAGAAGCCGTTTTCTTTGATCATTTCGTGGAACGGGTCGTTTTTACGCACCGCGAGCATGGCTAACGTTCTCGTTTTCGATTTGGTTTGCTTAAAAATTTCTTCCAACGCCGGCGAGTAGGTGTAGTCGTCGATTAATAAGAACGAGGGTTTGACCGCGGTGAACAAACCATCGCCGAGAGAATCCGAAATGTCTTCGTTTTGGTTCGCGTTAAACTCCGCGTCGACTTTCTCTTCGTCGATGGTGTTCGCTTTGATCGCGTTACTGCCGCCGTTACCCGCGCCGGCGACATAGACCAGAAATTCCGGAAACTCCCTCGAAAACGCGGCGGCTTTGTCGAACGAGGTCGCGGTGAACGAAACCGCTTTCACGAACGCCGAGTTCATGGCGTCTCGCAGTTTCGGTCGCAAATCTTTGAAAAACACGTCGCCGTCAAACGCAAAGACGGTTGGAATTTCCACGTTTTCGCCGTGGTACAAGTTGCTCACGCTCAACGCGTATTGTAAACTGACCGCCGGTTCAATGGTGTGTTTCCCGAACGCCGAGCGACGCTTGACGAATAAGTCGTTCGCGGATTTAATATTACCGGCTTTTTCACCCCAAACGTGCGCGTTGACTAAAGCGGCGACGACGTTGTCTTCTCTCGATAGGTGTAAATTTTGATCCTTTTGCGCCCAGTTTTGTTCCAAAGCGGTGAATACATTCGAATTGCCTTCCCAGACTCGAACGACGCCGGATAAATGCGCCGCGTTCATTAACCGTTTCGCGACGTGCGCAAATGGACCTAAACTCGCGCCTAAAAACGTCGCCGAAAAATACGGCGCGTATTTCGATTGCCCGGTCGTTTCGTTCATCCAGTTTGGCGATTTCGGACCTCGGTATTCGAACTCGATAAACGGCGGCTGCGGCGGCGGCGGCGGAGATGTGTTGATTTTTTCCACGTGCTCTTTCTTTCTCTTCTTCTCGCGATCTTTAAACGATTTCTTCTTCGCGTCGGACTCTTTTTGTTTCTTAACGTCTTCCAAGTGTTTCTTGGATAAGAGCATGCGCCGGTTCAACGAGGATTCTCCTCCTATAAATTCGCCGCCGCCGTTCACGCCGGATTCAATTTCACCGTCTTCAGAGGACATCTGCACGGGGTCCGTTAACTCTCTCGACCTCAACTTTTCCGTCGGCTCTAACAACCCCGGCCGTCGTAACCTTTCCTTACCAATCGCCGCCCGTCGCGCTCGAATGCCGATTTCGCTATTACTCAACGCCTGGAAATACGTCGCCAGTAAAACCTCCGGTAACGTTCTCATGCTCATCGATTGGCCTTTCACTTTACGTTCGAACGGATTCACCGTTTCCACGCTCGCGGAATCGAATTTGCAGTAATTCTTACTGAAAAAATCAATCTGCGCGTCCTTCAACAAGTTTTGCCTGCACGACGTGGAAAGATGATGCGACAACGGCGGCGGCGACGGTTGACTCGGCGGCGGTGGCGGTGGCGAAGGCGCATCTGGTATCTCGTAATTCGATCGTTCTCTCACTAAACTCGCCTCGGCCGCGGTTAATCGCGCCTGTAAAAACTGGTCGTCGTCGTCGTCTACACTCGAGTCGCCTCCTTCTTCGTTTAAAGCCGCTACACTACTATCATCCTCGCTATTCGTATCTTCTTCTTCTAATCCACCACCACCAAAGTGCGCCTTCGGATTAAACGGCTTTTCATTGGCGTTTTCAAACACATTCTCCCCAATAACGCCACTCCTCTCAGACAAGCGCGAACCTTCTTCACCAGAAGGACTATTCGCCACCATCGCCGCGAGCGCGTACTCCTCCCTCAAATTTTCCTCGTACTTCCGCGTATTCGCCTTTTCAAAATCGTAACTCGTGTACGCTCGAAACGCCTCTCTCGCGCGTCTCGCGTGGTCTTTAACTTTCACTTTCGCTTTATTCCTTCCGTTTTGTATAGTTCGGTGAATATATAGGTCTTTCGGTGCGAAGTGTTCGATGAGGAATATCGCACCGAACGCTATCGCTATCAAGACCAAAAGGAACCGGCAGAAGGAAAATTCGTGCTGACTTGTGTACGAATAAAACTTCTTCTTCTTATGCTGGTACGCGCGAGCGACGTTTGCTTGTTTCGAAGAAGACGAGGATGAGAGACGTCCTGTTCTCTTCTGGTTGTTGTTGTCGCTTCCTCTTCTGTCGTCGTCGTCTGAATCGTCGTCCTCGCTTCTTCGATAATCATTTTCATCTTCGTCGTCGGAATCAATCGTAAACGTCTTTGAATGTTGTCTTCTTTGTTGTTGTTCCCGTTGTCGATTCTTGCCTCCCCATAACTTGGCCAAACCGACGCCTTTAGTATTCGGAGGCATTTTGGTGACTTTTGTTGCGATGCGTCTTTATCTGGTGTTGTTTACTACGACTACGAATGACGATATCTTCTTTCACCACGGATTGGATTTCTCCACTTTTTGCATCACAGAGTAGTTGATATAAAGTCTCTCTTCTTTATCGGGTTTCAAACGCTCCGAGAGCAGCCGGAAGAAGAAGGAGAGAGACGTTTGCAGAAGAGCGAGAGCGCGTGAGTCGAGAAGAGGTGCTCTTTTGTGCGCGTCAGAAGCAGCGTTTTGTTGTCATCAATCAAAATCTAAATTGGAGAATTCAATGACTCCTAATTCTTCTGCGCAAGGGGAGAATACGAAGAAACGCGCGGCGACGATAATCTGCACTTTGCTCCTCTTGAGTGCTTTGATGGCACTCTCGTCCGTGATTCTCGTCGCGGAGAGAACGAGGAGTTCTTATACTACTCTCGAGAAAGGTAGTGGTCGTAAAAGTGCGTTTCGATTCCTCGATTCCGTGAAGGGAAAGAAGAAGGAGAGTGTGAAGAAAGGAACGTTCGACGTCGTCGAAGACGACCAGATAGGCGATTTAATCGTCGTGAAAGAAGAAGATAAAGAAGAGGAAGGGTTGTAGAGAGCTTAGAAGTAGTATAGTGTAGCGCTGTATTGTTATTAGTATTAGTATTAGTATTCACCCAACAACGAATAAGGAGAAGCCAGCGCACGGTGCGAGTCTTCTCGCGTGCGTTTTGTTGTCCTCGATACTATCGTCCTCGATATCGTCCTCGATATCATCGTCTGTTTTTGAAGATGAAGGCACAAAGTGTACCTTGAAATTGTCCACGCGAAACGCGCCCGGTTTGAACACCAATAACGAGGCGTCAAAGGCAACCGACGCGCCCGGAGGAACGCGTCCGATGGTTTTCCGAGTTTCGCGGATCCATACGAAAGGCGAGAGGCTACCCTTTTCGCGAAGGAGTACCTTTTTCAGGTGCTGCTGCTGACTGGTGCTATTATTACTATTACTGTCTTGTTCTTTGTTGATGTCGAGTCGCGTCAACGACGAGGCGATATCAGTCGCGGTCGTCCACGCGTTCCTCGCCGAATTGTTTTCTTCGTCTTTGTTGATATCATCGGTGGCGTCGAACGTCACGTCCACGCGTTCACGGCTTCCGTTGAAACACGTGATTGTTACCGGGACAATTTTGGTCTTTTGAGGCGAAGGAAGCGAAACCACGCCGTTTGGAAATGTTTTCGCATCCGAGATCTTTGCCGCGGCTGAAACGCCGGTTTGCGAATACTCGAAATTTGTAGCAACAGCGTTTTCATCCTCGTCTATCTCCGCTGGTGAATCGTTTGAATTTTTCCAGATATCGGTTGCGAAACATCGAGAAGAGCCGTTGAAAGCTCCATCTCCAACACCTGCCGTGTGTGTTTTCCATTGCAAGCTGACGCACATCTTGCGCGAAGTTGGAGCGCACAGCGTTCTCGAGATGGATTTGTATTCTTCGCTTTTATCCTCCTCACCGTCGAGGATAAGATCCGTATCATCGTTACCATTACTATCGCCGTTCGTATTTATATCACCGCGAGACAACTTGAACGTCACGTCGATCGCTTTCCCGGGATTTAAAAGTTTTCGATCGCCTCGAAAACACGCGTTCGAGAATAGTTTCGTCGTTTTCAAAAATTCAACCGGATCCTCCTCCTCCCGAGGAGAAAGACTCGTCGTCGTCGTCTTTCTCCTGGCGGCGAAAATCGAGGTCAGCTCGAACGTTTGCGTGCTCGAACAGTTGATTGCTCTCAACGTACAAATCGATTCGTTCACAGATGAAGGAAATGGGACGACTTTCATCGTTAACATAATCGATCGCTTCGTCACGTACCGCTTCGAAAGCTTCGCCAACCGATACCTCAAAAGTTTAGGCGCCGGCGGTTCTGGTTGATAACACACCAGGGCGCGCGATTCCTGCGTCGTCGCGTTGCCCGAGTTCATCATCCGAGCGTTGTTACTATTTTCATTGTCGGTGTTATCGTCGTTGTTGTCGTCGTCGTCGAAGTATGGATCATTCGCACCTTCCGACGATAACAGCGCACTATCCAAAGCTTCAAAATCTTTCGGCGATAGACGAGCCGGGTGGAACCAACACGATATACAAACGTGTTCTTTCGGTTGAATCGAATCACTGACAGCGAATACGTTCCCGTATTGTTTACTGTTATTACATACAACGCCGTGCATATCATTCTCGCACGGTGTGAACGCGTTGGAAGGTAAACGGATGCGGACGTGTCGCGCAGTCGCGTCGCTCACGTTTCGAATGATCACGTTGACTTTTGAGATGGACCCATCGAGCGCCACAGCTGATGAGGCGTTCGCTAAACTCCCCTCGCTGCTCTCAAACGACGCCTCAAGTCTTGGCACGGTAT